>Ga0214164_1000134_pt1 | contig 48522 bp, 26 predicted proteins | sample TroBogepilimnion_13_FD_153003 | JGI IMG/M metagenome (GOLD analysis project Ga0214164, IMG submission 153003) | Freshwater microbial communities from Trout Bog Lake, WI - Practice 03JUN2009 epilimnion v4 | ecosystem: Environmental > Aquatic > Freshwater > Lake > Epilimnion/Euphotic zone ... | reverse complement strand
ATTTTTTGTATAGTTGTACCAGTGCTGGCATTCCAATAGCCAATTGAGGTGTTGTTGGTGTTTGATGTGCCGCCCGAGCCGCTGCGGCCGCCGTTTGTGGTTCCGCGTATGGCACTGACACTGCCCAAGTTGGTGCTGATTAATGTTACCCAATCACCAGATCGGTTAGTGCCGTCATTGTTTGCGGCACTGATTGTTACAAAATTCAATTGTCCGCCGGCATTGAAAAAGTAACGTGCTTGATCGGCGCTGGCAAATGTACAGGTACGTGTAAACGTCCAAGTTTGTGCCGCAGTGGTTGCAGCCACTGTAAAATTGGGACTAAATGTTGATCCTGTTGTGGTAGTACCTTGTGAGTTAAACGTTGACGCACTTGAATAAGCAGTAGTCAAACTTGAACTAAATGTGCTGAGATATGCAATCAACGATCCAGATGTTACTGCGCTAATACCTGTGCCTGTGCCAGTTTGGTGTGTTTTGATACTGTTTAAAGTATTGATTGCACTGGCCCACTGAGTGGCAGTCACCAATCCAGCACTAGATACTTGGGACAATGCCGATTGTCCATATCCGTATTGTCCGTTACCCACTGCCCAAATAGTATTGAGTTGATTGGATCCACTACCAGGACTAGTTCCTACAAAACCGTTGTAATCACTTGCTGCTATTAGTCCGCCTTGCGAATATGCCATTTTCTATTTCCTTACGAATTTAATTTAACTACGGCCTCAATTATGCCCTCGCCGAGTGATGTTTTATTTTCCAATGCTCTGCCTATCACATTCCAAGCGTTAATTTCTGTTTTATTGCCCGAGCGTGCAATACCATTTCCGGCACTGACTAGTCGATCACCTTTACGTATTATGCCAGTCACTCTAACTGGAACTCGTCCTTGTACTGCAATCGGGGGGTGTGTGCTATTGTTTCCGGCACCGGAATTCATCAAGTAGGCTGCATTAGTACTTATGACTCCGAACACATCTTCGCTTAAATCTGCGCCAACTTGCGTGATTTCTGCTGGTCCGCCAATTTCCACCACAGTGCCCGGAGCGTACTCTGAGTCGGCTTCAAAGCGTTCGGCCAAGTCAGCGTATTGTGCATGTACCGCAGTTCCGTAAATGTTGTTCCACCAAGCTGTAGTTGAACCCAAATTATATGTCAAATTTGCTGCTGGGACAACATTGCCAAAAGTAGCAGCACTAGTAATCGGCAAACTGACATTACCAGTAAATATCACATTTCCGCTTACTGCTAGTCCGCTTGCTAAGTTTAATCCTGGATAAACAGTTGGAATACCAGTGATTGTGGTTTGTGGTACAAACGATGAGGATTCGCTACTAATAACTCCAGTCAACTTGTTGTTTACCATTAAGTTTGCAACTACTCGAATCACAGATGTATTGTCATACGTGTTATTTACTGTGTATGCAGTGACTGCTACTCCGGGGGGATTAGCAGGCCCAATCACGATCCAAGTACTGCCACTGTAAACACTGAGAAGACTGGTACTGGTATTCCACCAATAGTCGCCAGTACGCGGATTTGAAGGTGCAGAACTGCTGTTAATCGAACTTGATAGCGGTTTCCAAGCAGTGCCATTATAATTTTTTAGTACAACATTTCCTGCAGATGAATCAAACCAAAGTTGTCCCTTTAAAGGGTTATTTGGGGCAGCATCGTTGGAAAAATTTTCCAACATTTTGATATAGTTTTCGTTTACAAATAATCCGTAACTGGGAGCATTTGGGCCTATTAGGCTAATACTGGTTGCAGTTGTATTAAACCCGCTGGTTAGTACCACTGGGTTACCAGATGGGTCTTTTAGTGCAGATCCGTTAGTTAGTGTTAAACTGTAAGACATTACGAGCGTGTTCCATTATATACGTTATTTATGCAATTATTTGTCTTGAGTTGCATCCTTGTAGTGCTTGACCACTTGATCCCACTTTATCTTGGTGTAATCAAAACCGTGTTCATTAACCCCGGCACCTACCAAGTAGCCGTTAACAACAATGGGTGCACCATTGGTCATTGGCAAATATAACGGATAATCTGGGTCGTATGTACCTGAAGCAATTTGACTTTTTTGTTTGCGCCAACCGCTGATGTGTGCATAATCTTGTGTGGTTTCGGCAGTTCTCATAGAACTATTGTCCAGTAATCCACCAATGAGCCCAGTCTCGACTTCCCGACGCCATCTATCAGCGTTGTAACTCCACCACCATTCACGGTCATTTTCTCTGGTCCAGAACGCATGTTCCTCACTCCAGAATATGCTTTCGTCTGCAAATGTTATCATATGCCTGTTACCCAGTGTGGTTATATCTTCTTTGATGCATTCTGCAGGTCCGTTGACGCTGTACATTAGTTCGCCAACTTGTACCAGTTCGATGTTTTTCCAAGTCAAGTTGGCCATTAACACTTGGGATCCTGCAGGGAAACAGGTACTACTTTCTCCGCTAGTTGGAATTGGATTTGGGGGTGCGGGGGGTACTATTGGTGGTGGAAGTGGAATAACGTAGGGATATGCTTGTTGGCTATTGCCCCCGCCCCAGTACAGAATTATTGCCCCCGAATTGCCCGATTGTGCAGGCGAGGAAGAAAAAACATAATGAGGAACTATGTTGACTAATTGTCCATCTGTAAAATATTCTATATAGTAATCTATTCCGGCACTAACTGAGCCGCCTGCTCCGCCTGCTCCAAATTGCCCGTAGGAATTTGACCCATCTATTATTTGTAGTCGGTTTTGGCCACCTGCTCCACCGCCGACGGCAACTGTTGATGCATATGTTTGTGTTTGCCCTGCAACTCCTACGCCTCCATTAGGACTTGCCCCCGTTCCACCTGTTCCACCTGCCATATTTTTCTCCTAATCTCCATCGCCGCCGCCACCACCGTCAGCACCGCCATCGCCTCCGCCACCAGCACCAGAATCACTTGGATATGAATAATCATCATACGCAGTTCCGCCAAAATTACCACCTGCTGCTGATATTGTGCCAAAAGAACCGCTGATGGTGGAGGTTCCTCCATTTGTGCCAGGGCCTCCGCCTCCGCCAACAACTAAACTCAATGTTTCGCCTGGCGTAACTGTTACATAGTGTAAATCGTATGCCCCTGACCCCCCGCCACCACCTGACCCTCCTTGAGCAATATTATGATATCCGTTGTATATTGCCTCGCCGCCTGCACCACCAGCACCAATGGTGGCAATATTTAATCGATGAACTCCTGTCGGGACTACAAAGTTGTAAGTTCCCGGAGTAGTAAATGCCGACAATCCATTGGGGCGAGTCACCGTGACCGTGACCGGAATTGCCAGGGTCGGGGAGTTCCCGGCGTTGCTATTAATTATTATATTATCTCGATAGGTACCTACGTTTAAATTTGCAGCTGTTACTGTAAAGTTTGTTGTTCCGCCGGTGAAATTTGTTATGTAGTTAGTGGTGATGAATGTACCACTTATTGTTTTTGGCGTAGTTATTCCGCTTATACTAACGTAGCCGTTTTGCGAGGATATTGATGTAACTGATAAGTTGTTGCCGTTACCATTATTCTTGACAGTAAGAGTAGCACTTGGTGGAGAATCCAACACCGGATAGGATAACGAAACGGGATTTGGCGTCACTGCAATTCCATTAAAGTCTGAGACTACGCCAACCGAAACAGGTATCGTAACATTTGCATATCCCAAAGGTCCTGTGTAGTTTGTGAATGCTATGCTTCCGCTAAATGATCCCACTGTGTTGCCGTAAACATTGACTGAAATCTTTATTGATTGGGCAGGTGCCAACGTAGCAGGATAAATTGATGAATCAAATACTGCGGTAACATAGTTACCGGTACTGTCATTGACCACTGCGCTATTAATTACCAGTGGCCAATCCCCAGTATTGGTTATTAAAAATGCATTACTTGGGCTTAGATAATTTTGATATGTTGAGAATGACAAAGAAGATACGGAAGGAGTAAAGATTCCCGCAGGAGTCGGATATACTCTTTCCCATACTCCGTCGCTCCTCTTGGTCCAAGCAGTTTTAACTGCAACCCAGGTGCCATTTTGTTTAATCCAAAGGCCTTTTAACGGACTGTAACTCCCACTATTTTTTACATAAGTTACCCCGTACTGTGAATATGACATTTAATTAAATCTGGAACCAGAAGTCTCCGTTATTGCCTTGCGTGTTATCGGGTAAATTTGTGCTTACCGTTTTGCTACTACCAAGCCAAAGTGCACCGGTGCTGGCTGCTATTGCATTTTGCACAAATTCAGTTGATGCAATTTGTGTGGTGCTAGTGCTTGCACTTGCTGTGGGAGTAAGCGGCGTTCCAATCAAGGTTGGGCTGGTATCAAAAACCAATATACCGCTAGTGCCGGTAACTCCAACTGTGGTACGACCTTCCACAGTCAAGTGGGTCGCTAATAAATTACCTAAAGCAGTAATATCCCCAGTTGTGGCGTCTATTATAACTTTGCCACTGTTGACATTTATATTTTGTGTTGCAGTCAAGGTGCCATTAAAAGCTATTGCGGATGCTGTTAATGTTCCAGTGATTGTGGGGCCAGCACTGAATACCAACTGTCCGGTTCCAGTTGCACCAGTTGATGTTTGTCCTTCTAGGGTAACATGTCCGCTCACTGCCAACGTACCGTTTATCGATGTGTTATTGGAAACACCTAGATTGTTTGCTGTTAAAGTGGACCCATCAAAAGTCAAGTTGGCACTGTCTGTTTCTGCACCGCCTGTGGTGCTGTATACCACACGTCCAGGTGTTAACGAAGTATTTTTCAATGTTGATGCGGATACTGTTACTGCGGATACTGTTCCAGTGAAAGTAGGACTGGCACTAAACACCAACTGTCCTGTGCCAGTTGCACCTGTACTGGTGATACCATATATGGATATACTGTTACCGTTTTGTATATTTAAATTTCCCAATATAACATTACCGCTCACTGCCAATATACCGTTTATTGATGTGTTATTGGAAACACCTAGATTGTTTGTTGTTAGAGTGGACCCATCAAAAGTCAAGTTGGCGCTATCAGTTTCTGTTCCACCTGTGGTGCTGTATACCACACGTCCGGCTGTTAACGAGGTGTTTTGTATGATTCCTGAAGAAACATTTGCAGCAAAAACAACGCCACTGAATCCCGGATTTGTGTTGAACACCAACTGTCCTGTGCCAGTTGCACCTGTACTGGTGATACCATATATGGATATACTGTTACCGTTTTGTATGTTGAAATTTCCTAATACATTGGTACTTCCATCAAGTCCCGATACTGAAAAAGCTCGAGTTGCAATTCCACCAACGTTGGGCCATAAACTGATATTACCTCCAACTACTGCATTGTAGTATCTTGCAGCTCCAGTACTTGGGACACTGTCAATTGAGATATTGCCGTTAGATATCAAGATGTTACCGGAGAATGTGGGAACAATGTCAGTTCTTGCATAATTAGCAGCAACAACATTGCCCAACATCTTGGCGTTGGTAGCAGAACCAATAAATTGTATTTCGTTGGCAATACCTGTAGCCAAAGTAAGTCCGGGTGCAATTGTGCTGAATCCCGTAACAGGATTTACGGGACTGATAGTAAACACAGAATCATAATTGCTGATTGCAACTACCTTGTTGTTATGATAAAATTTAATTACTGTATGCGATCCCCCAAGAGTATCCAATATGTCTTCTACTATGGCACCACTCACCCCATCTGTGGCTTTGTATGCTGGACCAATCAAGGTCCAACTGTTGCCGTTCCAAGTATTGAGTTGAAGGTTGACGCTATCCCACCATTGTGTGCCCACCACACTACCAAACGTATTACTTGTTGGTGCTGTACTTGATATTAGAACTGGACTCACCAGCTTCCAAATAGTTCCAGTATATATTTTTAAAAATCCAGTACTGGTATCATACCAAAGTTCCCCTTGCAAGGGTTTTGTTGGGGCAGTTACATTGGCAAAATTTTGCAGTAGCCTTATAAAATTTTCATCTAGCCATTGCCCGTATACGGGATAATTTTTACCAAACAAATCAAGATCGCTGATGTTTTGTCCAGGATTGATGTCTGGACCATCGGCAGTGCCATCTACAAGATTTATCAGTAGTGTGCCATCAGTTTTGTTTAAAAGATATGACATAGTTATCCTTGGCTACTTAAATTTGTTAAGGTTTGTATACGCACCGTATAGTCAACTTGTATAAGTCTGTTCAAACTTTTTTGCACTGGGTGAAATATGACATGAGTCAACATAGGCCCAGTACTGATCAATCCTGTAGTTCCATCGGTGCTGCTAGCAAACAATCCTAGCTCGTCAAATATGTAATTTTCTGTAAGAGTTTGACTATTATCAAATGCACTTTGATTTGATGGCTCTCCGTAATCTAGCAAACAACTAACAAGAATATCAGTGTAAATATTTCCAGGAATATGTCGAACTTGAATATAATTTTTTGTAGGGTTGCCGTTATTTGAGCTAGTATCATCTACCACTTTGCTATAAGTTGCGTTGTATAAATTACTGTTTTGTCCTGTGGTGTTTGGTGGCAAATAAGCAATTACGCCAGTGTTGTCAACGCTGGTGCCGCCGTTACCAAAGTGCATTTCGTAAATAAAATTTTGTTGTTTGTTGGCTAGATTCTGAGCCAACGCAATACTGATATTTTCGTAATGTATGGCGTTACTTTTGTTGACAAAGATTTCTCCAGACTCTGGATCTGATATTTTGATATGTCCTCGAACGTAAATTCCGCCGACGTCATCTGGTTTTCTCTGTGTGTCTTTATTCATTTTTTTACTCTATCTTGTATTTATTAGATCAAACTCTACCAACCACAACTTCAATTACACCCACGTTAGATCCAGTGTGGTTTCCTAGAGCTTTCCCAATTACAGTGCCCACTGCTGGATTGTTATTTGTCATTGCCACTCCAGGAATTGTGCTGGTGACCATTAGATCACCGCGAACCACTGTTCCTGTGACTTGACACGGTACACGTCCTTGTAATGCAACATCTACTCCAGAAATACCAGCGTTCATGGTGTATGCGGGATTGGTACTGACTACCCCGGCTACTCTGGCATCATTGGGCTGATAGCTTGCTGTAACTTCTGTGCTTGTGCCAAATACTACTACGGTACCAGGACCATAGGCAGCGTCGCTGGTGTATCTTTCTGCCAAGTCTGCGTATAGTGCATGTACCGCAGTTCCGTAAATGTTGTTGAACCAAACACTGCTACTGCCAATATTGATTGCAGCAACGTTACTTGTTGGCAATATTGCACCACCCACAGTGGTAATACCTTTTGAGAATAGATTTGCAGTTATTGTGATATTACTGACTGATGTAATGTTTCCTATAGTTACATTGCTTAATGTAGTGATATAGGGTTGATTTGGTGCAGTAATTGTTCCAGCAATATTGCCAAAAGAACCAATATTAGCATTGCCGTTTGGATCAGAAATATTTCCACCAACTATTAAATTTCCCGCAATTGTTACATCGTTGCTGGCCGATAATGTGCCAGTACTGATTGATGTAAAGGTGCCACTTGTAGCTGTAATTGAAGACAAACTTTGGCTGCTGATATAAGTCATTAAATCGCTGATTCTGGTGCGATAAGTACCTGCATTTTGATCAATGACTAAATTTCCCGTAGCCTGAATGCTAGGGGCCAATGTTAGTCCTGATATTGTGATTGACGTTGCCATTTAAAGTTTTATCCTTTTCTATATTTATTTGTTTTTTGTTGTTAACTCAAAGGTTTAATTAGCGTTTGAAGGAAAGCTGCCTGAGGCGACGGTGAACTGCTAAAGATCGCCCCTTCTAGTCCTGCGCCGTCGGTTACTGGGCTTCCTGCAGGGCCAATAGTGGCTAATGGAGTTTGAGTGCCAGATACGTTGGCTAAAATTTCTTCTCCAAATTCATCAATCAGGAATAAACTTGCCCCAACCGGGCTGTTTAACCAGGCTTGTCTTGATACAAAAGTGTGAGTTAGATTTCCACTAGGGATGAGTTCGGGAATATTCACATCTATCACGGTTGATCCAGCAGTGTGAGTTGCAGCAGCACCAGTGCCGTCTACTGCTCTGCGAATTTGCCCTAGCACGTTATTATTGTAATCAACAGTCCAAAATGTAATTTTTTCACCGTTTATGTAAACAACACCTGGTGATACTGTACTTAAATTAGGCAGAGTCAGTGCCGCTACATTGGCAACATGTATGTTACTATCTGTGATGCCTAAATTGACGGTCAAAGTCGTTATTTTATCATAATTTACACCGTAATATTTTGGATATATCTTGTAATTTGATGAACTGGCATTGGCCTGCATGTTGTGTTCTATTAAATAACTGACTATAGCTGTGTTGTTTTGAAGCTTTGTAGTCACCATCATGTTTAAATTATCAAATGTTGCTCCGGGTACCAATTCTTCAGGAGCGTGACTATTGTAAGTATCGTAATAGGATCCACCATCTATTGTCACGTCAGAACTGACATTTTTGTATGTGGGTTGTATTGAAGTATCTAGATATGTGGGGTTATTGAAATCATAATATTGCAAACTTATATTTGATCCAATTGGCATATTTGCGGTCAATCCCGATACACCCAATTGATTAGATTGAATGATTGTAATTTTTGTTACATAACTTGTGTTGGTTGCATTATCTACTACCGTTAACGGTTCCCCGATGGCATAACCTAATGTGGTAAAATCTAATACGCTTACATTAGAACTGTACAATGACATTGTGTTTGCAAAAGCATAAATTACATTTGCATTTGTAATTACCGAGGTATTTGCATTAAATTTAACTCCAGTAACTTCTACCCCGGGATAACTGATTCCGGTCATTAATTGGGATAAATCTCGTCCGGGCATGCCTGCAGTTGGATAATAGTAAGCAAAAATACGATCTGCTGCATTGGTAAAACTGTTTGCATCTATCAAATTATATTTGGAATAATCAAATACATTATTGATTGCCAATGGTGTTGTACCCGAATCAACTCCGTTTACCAATATATTTCCCCAACGTCTTGTGTAGTTGCTTGAAAGATTGGCTACAGTGATCACATTCAAATTACTAGATAATGCAACTACTCGGGCGTTGGCAGTGGTGTTTGCTTGTGTTATGTAATCGCCAATGTTGGTTGCAATATTACCGCTTAGGCTTAAAATTGTGTTGTTGTATACAGTGGTATTTGCTTGATATGCTTGATTTTGATACGTGACCCATGAATTAAGCGGTACTGTTACATTTGGTTGCCATAATATGATGTTACTTGAATAGCTGGTTCTATCAAATACCAATGTGGTGTTAAAGTTTCTTACTGTATTGTAACTTTGATTTACAAACTGTGTGTAAGATGTCACTGAAGACACTGTAGTGGATAAGTTGGCATAATCATTAAATAAGTATTGGTTACTGGTAAAGGTTCCAGTAACTCCCACCAGTGTAATTGCGTTTCCTTTACTTGCAGAGTAAACTGTCCCAACAGCGCCAGTGTTTGACTGTGTTATAATATTGCCCACGTAAACAGTGACATTTGCATTTGTAGTTAAAACTGTGGTTGGTAAACTATCAATATAATATTCATTGCTCAGTATTGGATATCCAGCAGCACCAACCCCGGTTCCGTTTATCAATATAGTTGGTGTACTTGTGTACCCCGATCCAGGATTGATAACTTCAAACCCGCTGATATTTCCGGTAGAAAAGTTTACTACAGCTGCAATGTTGGCACCCGACCCGCCACCACCAATCACTGTAACTACAGGGGTTAAATAATATCCGCCCAGCGCAGTTGTTGTAGACACTGCTGATACCGCCGATAAATTTGCACCATTGACATAAATGTAGGGATTGTTAATGGTTGAATTTGTGACGTTTGCTGATATATTTGCAGTACCGGCATACACATAACTGTTTCCAGTATTTGTAAAAGTTATGCGATTTGTGTTGATTAGAACTACAACATTGCTGGCCACAGTATTTGCATACACAGTGCCAGTCGCACCAGTTGACAATTGGGTAATTGTGTTTCCTGCAATCAGCGATACATTGACTCCCAATGATAGTGTGGTGTAGTTGCTTATAAATGTACCAGATACATTTACCAAATTGATATAAGAGTTGTTGGTATTAATTTGTACATTGCCACTTGCGCCAGTATATGGTTGCGTTATATAATCGTTGTAGTTTACTACCACATTGTTGGTTGTAGTCAGGGTGGTGACAAATACATTTGTACCCAATCCAGAATTTGTCACAATCACATTGCTGATACCATACGAGTGATTGTTATACCATTGGTTGTATTGCGGCAATGTGCTTAGGTATGTTGAGTCAAGAGAATTGTCGCCATTGGGACTACGATATCCCGCCCCATTGATATAAGTTGCAGGAACATCAAAATCAGTGGAATCGCCGTAATACTCGTCATTGCCTTGATAATCAATTAGATATTCACGAATACTGGTCCTATAGGGCTTGACCTCGTTGATGTACTGTTCATAGTATGTTTGATTGTCTGCAATATAGTTAGCTGGTTGATTGAGTTTTCTCAGTTTGTGTAGTACACTGATAAAACTTGATTTAAATATCCAATCAACCGAGGGTTGCTCAGTTAATATATAATTGATCATGTAGAAAAATAGATCATTAAAATATATTGCCAGTTCGTTGATAAAGATATTATTTTGTATAGCTTTGAAAATTATTCTTATTTCGTTAGCACCCACGTTGGTGGTATACAACGTGTTACTAAATTGGATAGTTCCATTTTGAATTCCAACCAAACTGCTGGTACCATCACTGTTGAATCGATATATAACAAATTGGTTATTACCGTTATTCAGTACTTTGATGGTATTGCCAGGTGCTGGACTGAGTGTGGCTATATCAGTAACTGTTTTAACCACAAAGGTTGGTAAAACTGTAGCATCGTAGGTGCTGTCGTACCAATCAGCAAAATTCCAATAGAAAGGAGTATAATAACTTTGTATCAACGTTGGTGTAGTGGGCCAAGCAGATCCGGTCCATACATAAGTGGTCCACAATCCATTGTATGTTTCGTCGTTCAATACCAAAACAGTATAGCCTGCAGCTAGTGATGTTGTATCTATATAAGCCAATTCACTATAAGTAGAAACTGTGATATCGTAGCTATTGGCGTTGGGTAAAGGTGCAACATCATAAAGTGCAGTGATGGTGTATTCTTCAACCACAGGATATTGAACTAGTATACTGTTGACGTATTCAATATAGTTTTCTAGGGCGGTCAATCGATTGACAAACAGTGTTTGATTGGGATTTACCCCCAATCCAATACTGCTTTGTGGTGTTAAATTAGCGCTCGGAACTGCATATCCATTCATGTCTATTCCGCTTAAACTGTCTATCATTTTATTGACAATTCGAGTTGGAATAGCACTTCCTGCATTTCCCTCTTGCACCAATTGATATTCACTGTGTATGATATTTGTATTTTTCAGTGTGTCATAATCCATATGCAACACAGTGGTGTTGCCAGACACAGTATTACCGCTCAGCATGTCTGATATGCCATATAAACTCACGGTGTCTGTTCTCAATACTGCTGCATACGGTATTCCTTGACTTTGCGGATTGGCAATGATGTCTTGTATTGTGCTGACTGTGTTTTTGTGTGAAGAGTTCAATTCTAAACTGGTTTTACCGTAGACCCAAAAATAATAGGTGCTGGAAACCAAATTGGTTACTGGATTGACTGTGCTTTTAACAACATAGGCACTGTTGTCGGGATACAAAGGAGTTCCAGATCCAGTATAAGCACTGGGCGGCATACTGCTCTTTACCCATTCACATACTTGTATTTTGCTTCCCGGGAAAGTGCGTCCCCAATTATTGGCACGGTAATTTAAATCCCCTTGCTCGTAATCTAGATAACGCACTGTATCAATATTCCACCAAGTTTTTGTAACTTGTTCTTCACCCCAATAAAAATCCAAGCTATTGGCCAAATTTGGGCTAGAGTCCACACCGCCAACAGCATTATAAACAGCAGGATCATAGGCAGTTATATAATCCAAATCTTCCTGTGCTGCGCCTAGTAATTTACCTTTTGCAGGATCTATATAATCCAAATTGGTTTTAATTACTGAATTTACACGATCGTACAAATAGAATCTACTGATACTGTCTATGTCAACTTTTGGTTGTTGGTGTTCAATTATATCCCATCCAATATTGCCACTAAAATTATTGTAGATATAATAAGTTCCGCCGTTTTTAATAGTGACAGGTAGTCCACTAATAGGATCAGTAGTTATGTTGTTGCTATCACCAGGGGCGCCCACCAGTATGGTGTTGGCGTTCATTGCAATACTGTATCCAAATTGGTCGTTAGTACTCAAACTCTTGTTTTGTAATGTTTGTACCAGTGTGTACTGATCTTTTGCTCCGTTGGCAAATGACGAATTTACTAGTCCGTATATATAGATACTGCCTGAACCATTAATTGTATCACCAAAACTTGTGCTTCCGTAGTCAAACAATGTTTTATCGCCATCAATTGACATTAAATTATAAACGCTTCCCTCATTGGCAGCTATAATTAGCGTATTGCTGTCGGGACTGGACATTACTTGTGATCCAAATTGATTGGCTTGATCTTTTGCGGGATGTATAAACGACTGTACATTTGCAAATACATTCAATCCAAGATTTGATAACAGAGTGCCTGACCCTGGGCCTAGTATTAACTTTTGATAAGGAGTTGCAACATTACTGGATATAGTTAGTCCGCCATAGCTGTATGCAGTTGCTGTGACTCCGGGAATATTTGCACTATTGATATTTGCCGCCACAGTGGCAACAGTATTGCCACCAATGGTTACACCAATACCATTGATGCGTAAACTGTCACCAATATTGATGATTGGGCTGAGATTGGTGCTGCTGATTGTTCCGTAACTGGCTCCTTGATTTACAAACCTGTACACAATACCACTGTGATATCCAGGGATGCTGTACCCGGGACTGGCCACATAAACATCAGCATCATTGCCCGAAATCCAAGAAACCAATCCAAAAGCAGCACCGCTGATTGGTGTGGGCGAGCTCAATTGTTCCAATAATTGTATTTTATTTGTGTCTACTGTGATTACACTTCCAATAACTGGATTTGTGCTAAATGTGACTGCCGAGCTATTTGTTGTAAATCCACTGGTTATGGTGTTTCCGTTCAGTGTAACTTTGACAGTGCTTGCTGTAATGGGGTATGTGGTAAAATATGCCGGACCACTATTGGCAATAAATGTTTCTGCACTGCGATCATAAATGTATACACTACCTGCGGCTGTGATTCCATTGACACTTTGGTACGGTGCCGAGATTGCAACCTGTCTACCATCACTTGTGGTTTTGACTTGATATCCAAATTGCGGATATGCGCTACTACCAATACTGATTGTATTTGCATATGAATAATAACTTGCGGTATTTGCATGATATACATATACATTACCTGCATTGGGTGCGCCTACATACAACCAAACACCATCGGCACTGGCGCTGACACTGGTGCCGTAAGCATCACCAGTGTTACTGGCCCAGGGACTGGTCAAAGTTTGCGTCCATGGAAAACTGGCGTTGCCGTTAAATTGATGAATGTGAACACGCCCGTAATCGCTGACACCGTTGCCGGGATCGCCAATATAAATCAAATTGCCGGCTGTGTCCAAACTGGCACCAAAGTTACTTACGCCATTTCCTGCACGAGCACCAATATTTGCCACCTGAGTGAATGTATTGCCATTTGCGACGTTAGAAACAAAGGCAATAACATTGCCCGCGCTTAATCCCGGAACTCCAGCAAGGGCATATCTACTAGACGAATCAATAGCAGTAACAGTGCCAAATCCCACGCCACTGATGTAATTGCCTGCCAACTTCATGTTTGCATTGAATATACTTACGTTTCCAGTCCAGGGAGTTGTTTTATTGTAAACTGCCCAGCCATTGGTCAAATAGTCATTGTCTACCCATAACTTGTCGTGGTTAATCCAGCCTTGCAAGGGCGCAACACTGTTGATATCTACATTTTGTTTTATTCTTGTACTTTGCAAGTGGAACACTGGACCAAGGCCAGAAATTTTCATTGCAGATTTTATTTGATCAGCATTTTGCCCATAAAACACCACGCTGATATTGTAATTATCCACTATGTTGTAGACTTGGTAAAATCCGTCAACACGTACATCAAAACCTTTGATTACTATCAAATCTCCGTAAACAAATTTGTGTTGTTTGTTAAATGTCACTGTGCCTATATTGTCCACGCCATAAGCTACCTTGACAACATTTATCGCAGTTTCTGTTACTCTAAACACGTTCCAGTTACTGGTGGTATCCTTGGCGCACCAAATTGTGTAACCTATCCCCACGTCAGCAATTTTGGCAGTAAGTTGTGAGTAATTGCCAATATTGAATATTGTTGTATCGACATCGTTTATGTCAACATAGCCTGCTGTTGCAATATCATTTTTGTAAAAACTACCAGCATTTCTATTTAGGTAAATGTTGGGCTGATATCCAATCGAGGTCAAGTATAACTGGTTTGGTTGCACACCAATTATGCTGTTTGCGCTCGAAGTTGTATTGTTGGGTAACAATGTAAATGTGACTGGATCACTGTTAAACGCACCCTCGTTCAAAATTAACTCAACATAACGATTGTTATTTAATGCTCCGTATTCACCAACACGCATCCCCCATTCTTCATAGATGCCAATATCGCTAGTGATACTGTTAAATCCAGCAGCTGTAAATGCTGTAATGGCATTTAGTGTGCCTTTTTCACGAATAAATCCTTGATAGAATTTGGCCTGTGTTACATTATCAATTCCAAAATTGGTTAAATAATCCCTTGGTTGGAATCCAATTGTACTGTCACTGTATAAATGAAAGTCTCCTAGAGTTTCTGGATCGTCGACATCATTGAATCTATTGAACTTTTCTGCGTTGTAACTAAAGTTTGGCAACAGTCCAGTTTTTATTTGTCCGGGATTTATTTGTGTCCAGGACGCAGGACTAAAAGAACTGGTGGCTACTAAATCTTGAATAGCTGTATAATAGTTGTTTTTATGACTCACCAAACTGCCAAGTGCGTAGTCTTTTCCTGATTGCCAAGCAGCAACTGAGGTATTGTTGTAGATAAATCCAGGCGGGTTCAGTGCTCCGGTCCATGAACCAGTTTTTTTACCAATTAATTTTAATCGATATTGTCTGTTGCCAAGTTCGGGAACATAGATTACATCATTAAATACATCAATGTTGTCAAATATCATCACATGCTCGTAGTCCACTAAATCTAGTTTGACCAAGCTAATGGTTTGGCCCCCGTTGGCAGACACCGAAAAAGTATTTCCATTAACCAAATTGGTTCTTGACACTGTCAATTGATTGTATTTTATAAAATTAAAATTGGTATCTAGTATTCTACTTTGATTAGGCTGGTTTGCTATTTGATCAACTACTCCTGTTGTTGTAATCAAAGTCAGTTTGTCCAGCAACGGGCTTAGTACAATCACACTACCCGTAGCCCATCCTTGTTGACTCCATGTCAAAAATTCGTTCACACTTAATATAAAGTCTCGTTGAACTCCAAGATCAGGATCGGTATCAGTGAACTGAATACCAATACCTTTAAGGTATCGTTGATAGCTAATTAAAAAATCAACCACTTGTTGCAAGTTACTGAACTCAAAACCATATGGAACTGTAACTTTGTAATTTTGATAATCTCGATACACCACCGCAGTTTTATTCAATACTGTCACTGGGTATGCATTGTTGTTTGCAAGACTGGGAATAATAGTAAAATAAGGAGTATTAAAATCAAATCCGCTTACAGAAAATCCAGTGGCTGTTTTTTCTATTGTTACTGCACTGTATGTGATATTGGAAATTGGTGCAGATTTATGTAATTCTATGTTGTAGCTTTCGTTAGGTATTACCACACCATTGTTGGTGCTTGTTGGCGAACTTTGCTCTGCAATAACTTCAATAAAACTTTTATCAGTGTAAGCTGCCATTTTATAGGCCAATTGTATCTTTAAATTGTCCAAATAGTTGTACAAGTAAGTACCTGGATCAATTCCTTGATTTCTTAAATATTCTGCTACCCAATTGGTATATCCAGCTGCACGATACGTACTAGCGGTACCTGATACTGTTGTTCCATTGATGTAGAAAGAAACAGGAGTGATACGTTGAAGTGTATCATTCAACACATATTGATTTAATTTGGGGTTCTTATAGTAACGTCCGATATCAAACAGAGTTCCAAAATAGAATGCTGGTGCGCTTAACGCAATTGCCTGTTGCATTGCAAATGCAAAATCACTGCTTCTACGCCAGGCTGTTTCCACTGGGCCTTGATCGCCAATGGCATAATTACCACTGGCTTGGTTACTGTTAAAACTTTTAACTAAAAATTCACTGGGCGGGCGTAGTGCCCCAGTTGCATCTACAGGAATAATAGATAGTAGTCCAGGTCTTGCAAATCTTGTATCGGTGTAGGACATTGCCTCGCTTCCGTTCCAAATATAACCGTTTTGCAAGTCTTCCCATAATACCAAGTTACCCCCGGTATAGGGTGCAGCCCCGTATCGTTGTGTCCACCAAGAAGGTTGCTCTGTGAAACCCAACATTTCCCATGGAGCTGAGTCTGGGCGGTCAGTGTCATAAAAGTATTTGTAAATTCCACGCCAATACCCTAACAATGATTCGCCGTTGACATTGTCAACAAATCTATTGTAATTCCAAGTAAACGGGTCATCGGCAACAAAATAATTATTGGTGATATAATCTACTCGATTATTGCCTACCCATTTTAAAAAGCTATCGGTCAACAGTTGAGTAAATTCTCGATTTGAATAAGATGTTGTTCTAAACTTGCCGGGTAAAAAATTGTAAATGTCAAATAGATTTTGTGCGTAATTGACCTTGATATTGTTGTAAATGCGCTTTTCAAATTCCAATAACAACTGATCTCTGTAGTCCCCAAACGCAGGAGTTATACTGCCATCATGCCCCTGTATTACATAAGTGGGAGTTGAATATGTGTTGTCCAAATAAATTATCGGAGTAAATTTGGGATACAATCCCAATTTGGTGGGAGTTTCTGGTATGTAGTTGCCGTCAGTATTACCATACTCATTGATAATGATACTATCACCAATGTTCATTGGGCGTGTGATTGTTAAACCGGCTCGGTTGGTATCAAACACATAATCTTCACCTTTGATTAGTTGTACTCCGTTTACATAAACTAGTACCGAAGTATTACTTAGAGTAGTGTCACTAAAAATATTGCTAATTTCGTAGTCATTGAGTTGAGTGTTGTAAACCGTATAATTTAGTGTATTTAAAAAATTGTTGCCGTAAGGCACCATGTCACTATAGTACCAAGCAAATGTTTTATTTTTTACTGCATTGATTGTTTTTAACAACGTGTCTAACAATACTGGTATATTGGTGTAATCTAATCCTGGAGTTCTTGCACTTAACTCAAGTATTTTATTTTTAAATTTACTGTATTCGTGGCGTGCTAGATCCAGTCCTCTAAGAAAATTAGCATTATTGTCTTCTAAAAATATCTCGCTATACATCACAGGACTTGCATGTTGCAGGATACTACCGCCTTGTGATTTAACCGGCTTGTCTCTGAGATTACTATTGCCGGGAACTTGTCCAGCAATTTGATTGCTGTTTGCAACCATTGTTGTCAAGTGGTTACGCAATTGCCCAAGAGTCAAATTTGAAAAATTTGCATTTGCACTGTTATAGTCTAAATTTTTAGGAACTTCATAATAGCCCAGTGCACTCACCGAGGAAGAATTGTAGATCAAAATGTCAATTTGATCTCCGGAGATCAAATTGGTATCTGTTATTTGTACATATTTTGCAACACCAATGGTTTTTACAACATATCCAGTGATGGGCTGAGAGTTTCGATAAACTCTAAAATACGGAACTGTTTCTTCAGCATCTGCAACAATGTCAATTTGAAAATAGGGATTGTTGCCATCATAGATTCCGTTTATGATTTGAAATTGTTTAGATTGTTCGGTGTTAGTGGTCCAGGAATTTCTTAGACTGTACTGGGTTAAACTGGTATTTTGTTGCAATGTACCAAGTGTATTAATATTTGTTTTGGTGCTGGATGCATAATTGATTGTGTCATTATCAAAATTATTAGTAAACTGTATGTCTCCAATTTGATTAAAATTTCTATAGCTTAACGGAAATCCCAGTATAGTATCAACAGTGCCAGTGCCAACAGTGTATGTAAATATTGGTGTTCCACCAGTAATTGTTCCAAGATTGTTCTTGTTTGTGGCAAATGTAGAATTTGTATAAATTGCAGTATCGCCTAAACTATACCCGTTACTGTCAATTACATCGAACATTGGTGTTTGATTTACAACAACTTTTTGTTGCCCCACGTTCCAGTTTGTACCATCATACCAATACTCTACACCTTTATTGGTGCCATTTAATACCACTAGATTGTTATTTGGAAGTACTTGGTAATCTGTTGCTGGCACCAAGTTTATGACATTGGTGGCCGCTGGATACAACGAAGCAATATAAACAATGTTGACTACAAAAATTTGATTGCGAATAGTAGGATCAAAGTCGTTGGCAAAAACAACTCGCATGCCTTGTGTTAATGTTACACCACCAATGGCAAATCCTTGTGCTTGTAATTCAACTTGATTACGAGCATCATTGATGGTAAAATCCAACAAATCTACAGGAGTCTTTGCCACACGTCCAAAGTTATACAGTTGTATGTCGGCTTCAAATTCAATTACTGGTCTTTTTGCTCGTAAATTTTGATCCAATAACGCAGTAGTGTTGTTATATTTGGCAGTAGAATTAATGATGTCGATGTGGAACCAACGATTACTACGTGTCCAAGAATTTAAATCTTGTCCGGCGCGATTGATTGTGATATAATCAGGAGTTGCAATACCGTTAGCAGCATAAGACTCAGGAATTTGAAATTTTGTTACATCTATTAATTTTATTGCGGTTCCTACTCCTTCTACATAGTATGTGTTACCAACATAGTTACTAGGGCTGGCACTGGAATCAAATTGTATTTTTAATCCATTTGAAAACGTCACGCCATTGGGACTTTTATAATTTTTTGCTCCAACAATATCTTTGTCAACATTGATTGTGGTATTAGATAATACCAGTAGATCTAGTTGTCCCACATAATTTGATGCGATTCCATCTTGATAATACAAACTAGTTAATGGCGCAGTTATAGCAGGCATTAGATTGTATACATTATATTGTAAATAATCAGGATTGAGATAGTATATAAATTCAGCTCTGGTTACACCGCTTTTGACAAATACTTTTTGCAAAGAGCCAACTGTGAATGTTTGCGCCAATGGATTCAGTGTAACCACAGGGTCTGTATCATTGCTTAATTGTATTTGCCAAGCATTTAATCGCTTGGCAACCGGAATTGTGACTCCTTCAACCGTCCAATATTGATCATCTAAATCTCCGTTTACAAAGATTAGAGATTTTAAATTGATTTGATACGGGTTGCTTATACCATCAAATCCGTTCTCTTGTAGTGCAACAATACTGCTCAGGGTTTTGCCTTGTACTTGTGTATAGTGAAGAGCAGTACTGAGATCTGCATTGCCGGCTAGCGACATTTGTGTATAAAAATCTTGAGCGTTGGGTTGTGGCACTGTGAATGTAATTGTACCAACATCTGTTCCGTTGTTGGTTACACCCAATACTGTTCTGCTGGTTAAATTGGTTTGATTTAATTTAACTCCGCTGACACCGGGGTCAGTTTGAATCCAAAAAGGATATCCGGGTTGATTAACTACAAATTGATATGTGCCGCCATATCCCAATTTAATAATTGGGTTTTCTATTCCGGATGCGGTTGAAAAATTATAGCTGCCAGTGGCTGTATTGCGAGTAACAATAAAAGTTTGTTGCGCCGGCACTTGTGAACCATATGCCAGTACCGAATCCGGTCCGTTTTCTAGCCAATAGTATTGTGAAAAATTTACAAATTTATCAAAATCAAATAATCCGTCATAGTTGTAATATTCTCCGGCAAACAATCGATTGTGATTGTTATTGAGTCCGCCGTTGTATCCAACTTGATTAATGAGATCTATATAGCTGCTGAAGAAATCAACCGAGTTGGTTTTGGGGTTTTTTACAACAACGCTGGGTTCAAGTTGGTAGTTTTGTCGTTCAGTAGTGGGTTCTGGAACATAGTTGTCGGTGCTTTTAAATGTGGGCGCAAATTTACGTCCCACATAGCCATTGATATTTCGAAGATCAGGTTGTGTTACCAATTGATCCAGTGTGGCATTTAAAAACTTTTCGTTTGCGGGAGTTCTAAAAGTTTCGGGTAAAAGATTAACAGTTTTTATTTGTGCCATATTAAATTACGATCCCTAATCCAGCAAGAGTTTGATTAATTTGTGTTGCGGTGATCGCGCTGATGATTTGTATATTTTTTGCAGTGGCTGCACTGATTATAATTTCGTTCAAGTTTGAATTTATTTGCATCAATCCCCCAAATGCGGTATCAGTATTTGATGGCACAATAATGATACTGGCAACATTGGGTGCCAATTGATTGTGCAAATAGGTACTGAGTTCGCTAAAATAAAAAGTGTCACCAAAGTTCCAATTGGCAGTATCAAAAAATGTATTGATGGCTGCAAGCGTTGAGCTGATGATATCATTATCACTGACATTTACACTGGGGTTTTTGACAATTTTAAATGTTGCTTGTAGACTTGGATCTGCTTTATCGCCAAACAATGGTTTATATTTTCCTGGATTATAGATGATGGTGTCGCTCAATGCTTTGAAATTTTGTAGGCCATTTTTACCAGATCCGTATGCAGATTGTAACTCGTCATTGGTTGGGGGTGTAGGTTTGGTCACGGTGCCAGTAGTATCTTGTATGTATGTAATAAAATCTTGACTGTATTGTGCAGTTAAAATATAAAGATCCATGATATTATTTGGGCTGGGATCTATTCGACGATCATTGGGGCTGCTGTGTCTGTATTGGAATTGCAGGGATTGCCGTCCAAATTCAGCCACATAATCTGTACGTTGTGCCAACGTTCTTGAAGTGTTACCTCCAATTGTGGTAACTGTCAATTGATAGAATTTATTTTCTGTAGTGGCATAAAATATTTGCCCGCTTACATATAAAGTTAAGTTGGTATTGATAGCGCTTTGCGTTGCATACTGAGTTACAATTGTTGCATTATCCACTGGAGATGTTGTTAAAAAATCACCAGTGTTGGTATTTTGATCAGACACATGTTGAAAAAATACATATTTCATTATAGGGTTCACCAATGGTGCCACAATATTTGTGAACAAATCTGGATCGTCAGGAACCCCGTCGTTGTTGCTATTGGGAAAGGTCACCAGCACTTGTGTATTATCCACATATCCATCAGAGTTTATGGCCTTGTCGTAAATGTACCAAGTTTGGTCAGTGCCAATTGCAGTTGCACTGTCTGGCTGACTATTTGTTTTTAATACCACTACTTGATCAGTAATTGTGAGTCCAGTTTTACTATCGTAAACTTTTACTTCTGGATCAAAGTAAAAACGAGTTTGAGTTGCACTCTGAAATACATATTGTAATCCACGATAAACTATATTATAACCTATTCCGTTGTAGGCAAATGCCACCAACCAGCTTGCATCAAGTCCTGCACCACTGGTATCACCTTGGTTGGTCAAACTAAAAGTGCCAAGATTTAGATCTTGTGGGTGTATAATTTGCCAAGACTGAGTCAATGTGTTGTAGCTCATACCAATGTTTTGATAACTCTGCAACAAGTTTACCATGGCCGAGTTAAATGTGTTGCCAGGCAATGCTGTTTTAAATACTGGAATAATGGTATCCAAAATTGCACCGCTGGGTAAATTTTGGCTCAGTTGCAGTGGTTGTCCAGCATTGGCCGTTGCTACTTTGGCCCAAATATAGGTGTTTTGACTTGGATACTGTGCTGTGCCAGTTTGTATGTTGTTTTGTGCATCAAAATATTTGCCAACCCCGGCATTGAACCTCAATAAACTTCCAGTTGTTATATACTTTAAGTTACTGCTTACTCCAAGGCCAACTTGATAGATTGTATTGGAACTATTTGTAAAGTATCCAGTACTGCTATTGCTGCTGACTGTTTGTTGATACCACTGAGTGTTACTTGGAGTGTAGCGTGGGAAATTTGCATAATAAAAATGCATCATGTCTTTACTGGTCAGTAAAGGAGCCACTGTGTTGTAAAGAACAGCATACAGATCATTCACAGTATTAAAACTAAATTTTATGCTTTTAGAAGGAGCTTGCTGGTACAACCAACCATCGCTACAAAATATATTTGTACTTGAGTATGTGCCAGTGGCATCAAGCACGTCTAAATATCTACTGATACCACTACTGACTCGGTTGGCTGCTTTTACTTTTAATATACTACTGAAATTTGTATAAGGAAATAAATTATAGTCTTCGCCAGTGATCATGCGATTTTGAGTATAATATTGTGCTGGTGCTTTGGCACGAATATCATCAATCAGTTGTCGAGTTTGTGCATTGGCCACGGTGTATTGAAGACTAGCGGTGACTGTGAGTGTTTCTACTTTGTTATTTCTGCTTACATAGTTAATAGACAAAGTAACACCTTGCATTTCATCAGGTGTTATTTTATATTGTAATCCATTGCTGGTTCTGTAGTAAAGTCTGAATATACCTTGTGGTAAGTTTGCAAAACTACCATCTCCAAATACCAAATCAATTTGATCGTTGCTGCGACTATTGACTTGATATAAATTTCTATTGGTACTTTGATTGTATATTACATTGATTCCAGCTACTGCGGGAACCGCACTCCAAGCAGTTGTAGGATTGCCGTTCACGTCCAGCTGGTATAACCAAACATCGTTGTTGTTGATGTTGTTGTAATTTACATTCACCACTCGGTTTGGTAAACTTTGTTGCAGATTAAAATCTTGTGTTCCCAATGAACCCTGTTTGAAGAAAACAAAAAATCCAGTATTGATGCTTCCGTTGCCTAAATTGTCATTGCGGTAAAGTATATTAAATTTGCCGGCTGCTACCGGTGCTGGCTCGTAAACGTAGGTTTGCCCAATTGTAGTGGCACTTACTGCTTCAAATTGTGTTTGACTATTTTCCACAATGGCGTTGAAGCCAACCTTGGGTGCGACTCCACTGGGTAAATTGATGCTGTACTCGCTGGTTTCAATGCCATTGATGGCATTTGTATTTCCCGGAGTGCCAATCAATTGATTACTGATCAGTGCAGCATTTAGTATGGTAGTAAATTGTTCTTGCCAGTCGGGATTGACAGTGTCGTTCCAATTGATTAGTAGATTGCTAAGATTTAGCCCGTTGTTGTCAAATACACTTTCAGTGGTGCTTATACTGTCAATTTTCAAATATCCACTGGCGTTGACACTTCTAGAGGGATTATAGCTGATTAGTCTAGCAAGTTTTAGTATACTGTCTCTACGTTCAGCAGTGTCAAAAAAGTTTTCACGGGCATTTAGATCGGTTCTAAACGCAAGACTTTGCCCTAAAAAAGCAATTAAATCAATCAAAGCAACATATTCGCTGCTTTCTGTAAAGTCATTAAAATCTTCAGGGTAGTAGGTTTGCAAATAATCAATCATTGATTTTCGCAAAGTCTCAAAGTCATAGCTTTGAAAATCAGCTTGTTTAAAGGTTTGGTACAGAGTGGTCCAGTTCTGATTTACCAAAAGATTTGTTTGACGTGTTGTTATAGACATCCGAGTTTACCCATTATTTTATATTTATTGCAAAAATAAACTATGTAGTTTATTAATACAACTTGGATGTAGTTAACGTGCTTGAATTTTGACTGAATTGTAGACTCAGTGAGGTAGCGAGATTTGTTGGCACATATACCAAATCTAATTCTATTTGTATCCCTTGATCTTGTGTGACTAAAGTGATATTTTTAAGCACGATTCTGGGATCGTATCCAACAATTCGCTCAACATCTTCAGTAATGACTCGTGTCAAATTGTCATCTAAAGGCTCAAATAACACGCTCCATATCACGCTACCAAAGTTTGGTTGCATGAGTTTTTCTCCCTTTCGAATATTGAAATGATTGATTAAATCCTGTTTGACCAAATCAATATCCGTGGTACGATATTTTTTAGCTCGGTTAACTGTGCTGAAGCCTCGATAAAATGTAGTCATAGTGTATTATTTATTAACTTGCGTTTGCCTCTTGTATATGTACTGCGTCGGGCTTGGTAAAAGTACCTCCCCAGCGTAATCCATACTGTGCTAGATCGACTGTGCTGGCTATCAGCGGACATTGACCGCTATCAATTGCAACTCCATTATTGTGAGGACTGCCTTTCCCGCCAAGACTCAAAGGTTTTGCTGGGGTAGTAATGCCGCCTGCTGTGGGCATATTGGGTCCACCACCTGCTTGCAACCAACGCTGATATATAGCATCTTGATCTGCAGGGCTACGATATGCACTTGTAAGCGTAATTTTGCTGCCTTTTGCCAATTTAAATGTCTGTGCCATTTGTAGCAACGATGTTTTAAATGATCCATTCAATTGGTCAAAATTACTGCGTGTGCCCGATCCTGATTGTTGGAACACAAACACATCATCAGGATTGATGCCACTGGTGTTATTTCCACCAGGGCCACTGGCACTGCTCTGTTGTGCCGAAGAGGTGTTGGTTGCAGCACCACCAGCAGCCAGAACATCTATAGCATATCGCCCTTGATTGTAGTATTCGGCACCAGTTCTTCCCAACTCATCAATCAATGCCCCGTGTTTACGCCATTCCAATGCTTTATCTGCGCTACGGAATTGATGTGCCACAAACAACATACCGGCTGCTGTACAAATATCATCAGTGGACAATATGCCACCATTGGCAATCAATGCTGAATAGTTGTTGGTAAATTCGTTAAACTGTATGGTATCTTGTACAATCTCACTTGCAAAGAAATCGCTTTCGCTTTGGATACTGTCTTTGCCAGTCCAACTCTGGCTTCTATTTAATGTGTTGCTGGCCCCGTATTGTTTTATTGCATCAGGTTTGATGTATCCTAGATCTGCAAGGTACTGCGCATCAACTTGGTATTTGCCTATTCTATCAACATTTATCAAACTATAATTAAATTGGCTCTCGTAATAGCCCAATTCAGCCATCATTGCTTTTGTTTGTTGTTGTGATAGTTTGGGTGTGGTGCCTACTCCTCCAGAGGGATTGTATGTTGAGGTCTTAGCCAGGTATTCTGCCGGACATGTGGGCAGAGCTACCGATTCGCCTGCAGCCATTGTGATGCCTTGATCTGCATTGGACCCACTGGTGTCTGTGGTACCAGTTTTGACTGGATTGCCAAACCCATCAGTTACAGTACTGCCGTTGCCACTTCCCAGTGTACCGCTTGTCGCTGGACTTGCAACCCCAGCATTGGCCAATGCTTGTTTGACTGTGGCTTGGTGCGTGGCAATTTGTGCAGCCACCATGGCCACTGTGGTATGTCCCACTGTTTTTCCTGGATCAAATGCCGGGTTGGCAAAATATTGTTTACTGGTTTGAGGATTTTGACTATCCCAGATTATGTAATCATCGGGCTTGCCAATGGCTGCGGGCCATAGTATGGTCAAATAAATATCAACCAATCGCGGACTTGGCGCTTTGGCATTTAATTTATTAACTTGAAAGTATTTGGTGACATAGGTGCACTGAGTAGCACGATCCATATCTCTCAGGGTTGCAGTGGTTGTGCCAATTGCAGTTGCAGCAGCGCTGCCAAATTGTATCAATCCGGTATATCCTAGACTATTGGTAATTGCTGGATCCATTACTCCACCAGTTTCTAAATGCATACAACTCAACATATCAATATAATTTAAATTTAGTGTGCTGGCGGTGGTTTGCACCGCCGATATAAATGCAGTGTCTGTGGTCCAAGGAGCAGGTTGTCCTTTGACTGTGCCTTTATCTAAATTATTACTATTTGGGGGAGGCAGAGTGGTGTCAATTACGTTTGTTCCCTTTTTAGGAGCACATACGCTTGAACTAACTTCTTTAGTTAATGCCACTGGAGTTTGTGTTCTAGTCCAAGGCTCATGACTAGGCAACACTTTGACAATGCTGTCTACACTTGCTGGTACGCTATTCCATAATTTGGTAACTTGACTATCATATGTTGTATCAGCCAATTTATTCTTTTGTATTACTGGATTAGGTATGCTGCTACCGCCCCCGCCGCCATTGATGTCAACAGTGCTGCCATTTATTTTCATTGCTAGTGACGAGCTTACGCTGAGTTTACCGTCACTGCTGACAATGATTTCCCCGCCGCCCATGCTCATTTTAGCACCATATATCAAGGTACTTTCGCTCCCGCCTATATTAATTTGTGCGCTAGTCATGGTGGTGGCAGCGGTGCTGTCCATGTTGATACTGCCCAGGGCCTGCATGTTGATATCACCGTCGGCGTGTAAATTAAAATCGCCCTCACTTCGTACACTAAAATCGCCTTTGGTGTATATTTTTATACCAGTATCATCTATTTCAACCCAGCTGGTGCCATTTTTGTGTGCAACATACATCACGCTTTGATCATCGTTCATCAGTATTTGATGACCGCCAGCAGTACGCAAACGTATCAATTGATCAACACCATTGACATCTCCATCGTCCATGACAAATGTATGACCGCCTTTGCGAACTGGAATAGCATATTGGTCTTCGGGGATCGTGCCCGAGTTGACTTTGTCTAAATATCCAGGATCGTCTGCAGGATCTTTGCCTAGCGGCCGTCCCGGAGTGCTGATCCCAAACACATAGCTGGGAGTTTCCCGCTGACTATTGGAACTGATTGCTCCGCGAGTTTTATCTCGATCCAGTCCCTGTTGAAACAATATATTTGCTTGGAAACTGTGTATGGGTTTGGGGTTTTTATAAAATGTACCGCTGATGTTGTTGGGATCATTTTCGTTAAATTCAGCAACTGGTAAGTATTGTGTTTCTGTATTGCTGGTTAATATACTGGCCTTGATAGCAGGATCTAGGTTGTTTTTGTCAATGACATTGCCAGCAGCCATGCCAGGTAACATGTATTGTCCCAGCCCTTCGCTGGTACAAGCAAACCAATAACCACGATCAGGTTGTCCGTTTACAAAACAACATAGCACCTGGTTGCCAAGGTCTGGTGGCACCATCCACATGCCGTAGGTGTGCTGTACATCACTAAAACTATTGTTTTGTGTTTTATCTTTGTGGTATGTACTACCAAAATAAGGACTGGCATAGTTTACTTTGCGCCAATTTTGATCGTTGTTTTCGTCTCCGCCAAAATCAGGAACCCAAACTCGCAATCTGCCATCACGTGCTGGCGAAAGGTTGTCTTTGACTATGCCAATATAGATACCAGTGTCGTTCTTGACTCCGGCCACTGCATCACGGTCATAGTGTCGGGGTATTTTTTTGCCAATTACATTGTCTGAGAATGCCATGTGTGTATTATATCCTAGTCGAGTTTAATTACTGTACCATCGTTGCTTGTAATTGTTGATGTCTGGTAAAGTTTATATTTGCTATCAAGTTCGTTTGCTTTGTTGCCATTGGCCACCATGGTTGCCTTGTTTTGTGAGATTTGTGCGCGATTTTGTGCCAGTTGTGATGCCTGTGCTGGATCATCAGGATTTAAATTGCTGTTTTGAACCTGTAATCCGCGATTTTGCGTTTGTAATTCGGCATTGGCGTTGGATAACTGTTCAATTTGAGTACGGGCTTGATCCTTTAACGCCTGCTGATTTGCCTCGGGAACATTGGTACTTTGAACCGGCACAGTATTTGCATCTGCACTAGTGGCTTGATCTATTGTTTTAGTTTCGCCTTTTTCAGCAACAACTTTTAAATTTGCGTCTTCGTTTGGAGCTTCTTCGCCAGGCAACACTTGCGGTTTGGTGGGTGCGGTTCCGTATCCGGGTATATTGTCATCTATTGTTGTTGCAACAGGCGTTGCAACTTGAGGTGGGGTTGGTTTGGTTGTTTCTAGTTCTATAGAATTAGAAGCAATTGCTGGATTTTGAGATTTGTTACTGATTGCGTTGTCGGCGTTTCTTTCCACATCCCAGCCATTTGTGTGTTGTCCTTTTACATCTGCCCATTCTTGTGGTTGGTTAGAATATCTAACTGTGTTTAATTTTTGTGTAAACTTGCCGCCTTTGAATTCGCTCTCAACTGTTAAAATTTTATAATAGCCACTGAAATAGCTCACGCTGTATGCACTATCAAGCCGCAATAGTCCAGTGGCATCATCAAAATCTACCGGAGTTTTAAAAATAACCACACAAAAAATTTCACTGTTGTCCATGGCCAGGCTACCAGTAGTTCCTTTGGGAACAAATTGTCCTTTATAGTCTAAACCCAAAGTCAGTGGGTTATACAGTATGTCGTCTTGTTTGATAAACTGTGGGTCGCCCAATATGTCCAATTTTAAATTGATCATGTCTGCGCCGGCACTGGTATAAAGGTCCTTGGCAAAGGCACCGGCATTTTGTACTTCGCTTCTTGTTTCGCCCTGTCCGCTAGTGGTGCTTTTGTCAACACTGACAACTTCTTTTTGAGTGGGTTGTATTCCAGTGTTTGATAATTTGTTTGATCCCGATTTATCGTTACCAGGCAGTTTATTTTCGTCAACTTTGGATACATTCAACGAGGTTGTACTTGCGGTATTCACTTGTGCTGCCGTGAAAAACAACGCATTAAAATCAATGTCAAAATTGATAACTTCTGTATTGTGTCCGGTATACATGTATTGATACTCTTTAACTGGTTTTGGCGGAAGGGATATATCCGCCGCCGGATGCCTACTGTTGTGATATGTATAGGGTTGAATGTGATATGTTACTTTTTTGCCCCATTTATTTTTTTTAGTATCGTAATCAAGCAATTCAATTTGTGGTATTACTCGATACCAATTGACCGGTTTGCCGTTTAATAAATCGCTGGCCTGTTGTGCTGAATTGACTGGATTGCCTTTGGTTTTATTTTGTATGCTGGGATCGGTCAACTGATTCAAAATATAATCACTGTTCAACATCACCATGTCAATAATGGCCAGTATCTGTGTGCCAGCATTGAGATTGTGCACTGTTTGTGTTAGATTGGGCCCAACTGCGGCTGGCCCGGTATTACTGGTGCTGCTGCCTTTGGCAGCGGTTTTTGAATCCACTGAAGGAGAATTTTTGGTTGTTGTTTTTTGTGGGTCAACAATTTTAGAAACTTTGATATCATCGTGAATATTAAACGCTATTTGATCAGCAACTCCTACGTTGCCATTGGCAAATTCTCGTGCATTCCAAAGATTATATGCCCCGGTTAGGCTTTTGGTTTTTACAACTATGGATTTGGGCGGAGCCAGTACCGAACTTGTTTTCTTGTCAGCGGTTGGCAATTCGCCGCGTTTGATTGCCGCAGCCTGTTCATCATCAGTGGGGTACTTTTTGTAAAAATCTGCCAACGAAGTCTGCTGAGATTTGTAGGCTTCTGATTCAGATCGATTGTTGTCAATTTGAGCAGCAGCTTCTGCATCTATTCCAGAATCAAAATATTCTGCCACTGTGCCGGCAGTGACATTAAAATTTGATTTAAGCACTTGCGTTGATGCAAAATTTCCTTGATAGTTGTATGGCACTGCTTGAATTTGGTATTCGCTACCTTTGATACCGGCTTTGATCTTCATGTTGATCAATTTGATACAGATCCACTTTTTTTGTTCTATGATCTCTTTAAGGATCCCGTCATCGTCGGCACCAAAAAAGTTTATTTCTAAAAGATAGGGAGTATCTAAATAGTTTGTGCCGTTCAATTCGTCACGATTTAGATCCACTAGCCTATTCATCAATGTCATGCCATATGGCTCAATGATTGTGAATTTTATTTCTATAGAATTTGACGAGCGTGTTTCTGCGTTGAGTCCGATCACCGTGGTCATCGACAATCCATCGAAATAAAAGTCATCAGCAAAGTTGGTGGCACGCATTGTGGTATTGGTGTTGGCGGCGTTGTAGGGACTATTGTAGCGATTGGCACCGCTGATGATGTTTCTAGTAGGAACAAAATTTTCTGGAGTTTCTACCATGACTTTATAATCGGCTGCGGTCAATGCATGAAGATTTATGTTATATGTGTAACTAGAATAAGCACTAAGGGGATTTTCAGTTACCACTCGATCTTGTGCTACCCCGCCAATTTGTGTTTTTTCTCGCGACGCAGTTTCGTCAGCAGCATTATACCCAGTATAAGATCCTCGTCCGCCCCCGGCTCCCGAATAGGAAGGCCCATTGACTACTTGTACATCATCATTTGAATTAGTTGTATCTACATTTGCTTTTTCATTGGGTGGTAATGTTGTTGTGTTTGCAGGGGCAATAGTTCCAGTATTTTGAGTTGCTGCTGGAGTTGCAGGGACACTAGTTCCAGTATTTTGGGTTTCTGCTGGAGGATTGGTGGTTTTGTCAGCCACTGCATCGGTAGCAGTCTGACTACTTGCTTTATCTACGGCTTGTTTTGCATCAGCGAGGTCTTGTGCAGCATATTCTTTATTTGCTACGGCTTCGTCTCGAGCCGTACTCGCAGCGTTGAAATTGGCCTGTGCTGACTTGTAGGCCGCAGATTCCGCTGAGTCCGGGGCGCTTCCGGAGGCTATCCAGGCTTTTCTGGCAGAATTCTTTTGATCCAATGCATTGTTGTATGCATTGTTGGCTGCGTTTTCTTCAGATACTGCTTTCTGATAATTGGACTCTGCCTGGCCAACACTTAATACTGCCATTGTTAGATACCCAAGTTAGTGACAAGCGTGGTCTTTTTGGGGACAAAAATAGTTACACCTGCTTGAAAATCAAATATGGGATCGTCTAAGATATTAGGATTACGTGCACGAAACACCCACCATAGTGCGCTGTCACCATACAAGTCGTTGGCCAATAAGTCTGGACGATATTGATAAATTGCGTTAACTGTGAACTGTACATCATCGGCTTGTTTGACGATTGTGGGATATACCAATAAGTCTAAAAATTGCCCGTTACCAAATGTGTTGGTTTTTGCATAGGGACTGCTTTTATTATAAACAACTTGGGTAGTTGCCATTATAAGAATCCTCCATTGTTTCTCAACAAAGTACCTTTACTAAACGCATCCAATGACATGTTGTTGTGTACGTTTTTACGACTGTATATGGGTTGCACTGTGACTGTGAGTTGACTGGTGGTAGGCAGACGAGCCGATTGTGCTGCTGAAGCACTGACTGATCCGTCGCCTTCGTATTTTGAAAATGGTATATATTTAAATTCTAAATAGTCACAGTCTGCAGGCATGGTGTGTTGAAAACTGGTTACAACACAACTCACATGCGGGAAATAAAACTCTCCGTATCCGTCAAGATAAACCACAGGAGGCGGGTTTCCGGCCAAACTATCCTGACCAAAAAACATTTTTGTGCAACTTCTAAAAAATTGAATTGCTGCCAACAAGTATAACCCATCATCAGTGTTTTGTACTGTGAAATCTCCAGTGATAGTTATGGGTCCTACATCTGATCCATCATAGAAATAATTTTTATAATTACTGTGTGTCAATGCTTGTTCTTGATAACGTGCGTTGTGTGTTACTGAGATACTGGGAGTGTAGGGAAATACAACCCCGCCAGTGCGGGCAAGTATGTGTAATAATTCATTTGATTGATCATTGTAAAAAAGTTTACTGGCCTGAGGCATGCCAATTTTGACTCGCCAATCTTTTTTCTCAGGGTTGGTAGGATCTTTGGCATTTACAACATTGGTTGATGGCGCAGTACTTTTTGAGAACAGACTACTGACACCGCCCTCAAACAATCCTGAAACTTTCATTCTAATTCCAGCAGGATCAACAACGTTGAGAAGAGTATCTATTACCCCGCCAGGTTTGTGCGTTGGGTCCAAGTTTCCATATGTGCCATTTTGGCCGACTGAGTCTAGTAAAGGCATAAGTCAATTTTTCCTTTTATACAGTATTTATGGGAAAAATTAACTGCTAGTATTATAAAAGGTTGACAGGTTAACAATAAATATGTTAGTATACGCTAACTGATAAGGAACACAGGTGAAGCACAATTACCTCAACAACAAAGATATACTGAAAGAAATTCACAAAAGTAAAACTACATATTGTAGTTTTACCCGGCCCGAATATGCCGATTACGACATGATCTTGCCCGATATTGGCAAGATCAACAAGAAAAACATTTTGGAAGCTAGACGATTACGTGCTGAACGCTTGGCCAAAGTGGCGTATGATGCCAGCATTGCCGAGGGAATCAAGCGTAAATTGGACGAGTTCGAGATCAAGCTCAAGGACGTTGCTGCTACTGATGTAGTTTTTAGGGTAATGACCTGGGATCATATTCCAGTAGACGATGCAAAAACCAAAAAAGCTCGTATGTCAGCTTTGGAAATTGAGGATGATGAAGATCCGTTACTGACCGAATATGACGAACTGGATTTGACTCACACCAAATACGTCAAAGTGAACTTTCCGCCATTTCAACACTTTACGGTTGATGGCGACAACAATCCGGTATTAGTGGGAAAGAGTCACTGGCAAGGTGATTTAGAAACTGGCGAATTTCAAAAAATGCACGGCAACATGACCAAAAAACTAGCTCATATGTTTATGAAACTGTGTGAACGTTATGCTACTCGCAGCAACTGGCGCGGATACACCTACAATGACGAAATGAGGTCGCAGGCATTGTTACAACTCACATACATTGGCTTACGATTTGACGAATCAAAAAGTGCCAACCCATTTGCCTATTATACTGCAGCAGTCACCAACAGCTTTACTCGAGTTTTGAATATTGAAAAACGCAATCAAAACATACGTGACGATATACTAGAAATGAATGGACTCAATCCCAGTTATACTAGACAGGGCATGGGCAGTAGCTACGCTGGTGGCGGTGATGGCGGTTATGACGAATAATATCAACGTCATTGACAGAATTTTTTTACACGAATACACCAAATTAAATGTTTTATATAAAAAAATTCTGTCATTGAAGAAAGATGTCTTTGAGGATTGCGATAGAATTTACTTGGTGCATAACCCCGAGTCATCAGTGACAATTGTACAAGAGTTGTTGGATTTTGTTGATATTCCCGAATTCTTTGTGGTTTTTGAGCACCACACAACTTTGCCATTGTTTGAATTGGATTTTGTGCCACAAGAGTCACATTGCATTTATCCATGGATAAATTCAACAATTTCGAATCAAGGTGACCTAAGTCCCTGTTGTCTTTACAAAGGCCGAGGTGATGCAAATATCAAATATGTTTCGTTAGAATCATACTACAACGGCAATACCATGACTGCTCTTAGAGAGCAGTTTAGGCAAGGCAAATATGCCGGTGGATGTAGCCAGTGCTGGAACAATGAATCAGCCGGTGTGGCTAGCATGCGTCAATTGGCCAAGTATAAGTTAAAAAATCTTTACTATCAAATTGACTACAGTCAAGACAACGTTCAAAATCTTCACATGTTGGATTTGAAGTTGGGCAATACCTGTAACCTGTCTTGCAGAATATGCAACGGGTATTCAAGTATAAAAGTGGCTGAACAACAACTATCACACCAAAGAATAACTCATCAGCAATTTGTAAAACTAAAAGAATCTGTTAGTTGGGCCGACTCTGAACAATTTGAAGAGCAATTATTATCAATCTCCAAAAACTTGACTCACTTAGATCTTTACGGCGGTGAGCCATTAATGAGCAAGATGCATTTTAATTTTTTACAGGCTGTGATAAATCTAGGAGTAGCCGGTAACATCAGTCTCGACTACAACACAAACGGTACTGTTTACTCCAATAAGTTTTTTGATTATTGGAAACATTTTAAAGAAGTCAAATTGAGTTTTAGCATAGACAACATTGGCAAAAGATTTGAGCTGGAACGTAATGGTGCGTCATGGGACACAGTATGCGAGAACATTGCCCGATTCAATGCAAAAACTTCCGCCAAATTCAAAACTGATGTGTATCCCACAGTGAGCCTACTGAATGTTTACTATCTACCAGAATTTTTGAGTTGGGCCGATGTTCAAAATTTTAGTCAACCGCCATCGTTTAACATGCTAAGTGACCCAGATTATTTTGCAATTAATAACCTATCGGTCAATGTAAAAAAAATTGTCACTAAAAAATTGCTAGGGCACAGTCGTTTGTTGTCTATTGTTGACTACATGAACCAAAACGGCAAAGACCTCACAGATGTTGCAAAAACATATATCCGTAGAGCAGATCAAGAACAGGCTCAAAACTTTGCCGAGACTCATTCAGAATTTGCCAATATTATTGATTACTGATTTAAAATCGTGTATACTTGACATATGAGTAACCTATTTCGTAAAGCTGCACTATTCACTGATATACATTTTGGCCTAAAGTCAAACAGTACATTACATAACGAGGACTGTTTGAACTTTGTTCGATGGGCAACTGCTAAAGCCCGAGAGGAAGGTTGCGAAACTGCTTTCTTCTTGGGCGACTGGCACAACAATCGAGCCAGTATCAATATACTTACTTTGGGCTATAGCCTACAAGCCTTGGAGCATCTCAATGCTAATTTTTCTCGTGTTTATTTTATTCCTGGCAACCATGATCTCTATTATCGCGATAAGCGTGATGTGCAAAGTGTCGAGTGGGCAAAGCATCTCCCCAACGTACAAATTTGTAATGATTGGTTTAGCAGTGGTGATGTGGTTATCGCTCCTTGGCTCTGTGGTGATGACCATCGACGCATTCCTCGGCTACAAGGACGATACATGTTCGGGCACTTTGAACTGCCGGGATACCTAATGAACGCCATGGTGGCCATGCCCGAGCATGGCGAAGTGAGGCGCGAACACTTCAGCAATTTTGATCATGTGTTTACTGGACACTTCCATAAAAGACAAACACAAAAAAATATCACTTATATTGGAAATTGCTTTCCACACAATTACGCCGATGCCGGGGACGATGATAGGGGCCTTACCATACTAGAGTGGGCACAAGAGCCAGTGTACTATGCCTGGCCCGACCAACCACGTTATCGCGTATTCAATCTCAGTGATGTGTTGCATCATACCGAGGCCATGCTCAGTCCCGGCATGCATGTCAGAGTCAATTTGGATGTGGATATCAGTTATGAAGAATCAACTTTTATCAAGGAAACTTTTATCAATACTTATGGGCTGAGAGAAATTACTCTTATTCCGGCAAAAGACACTGCCATGACTGATCAAGAGATACGTGGCAATATCGAGTTTGAAAGCGTGGATCAAATTGTGTATAGTCAACTCACCAGCATAGATAGCAAACAATATGATCCCAATTTGTTGCTGGATCTTTATAGGAATTTGTAATGAATCAATTTTATATATTTGGAATATTAATATGTTTACTAGCATACTATAATTGGGTCGGGGCCAAGGCCGTGCCCGATTATGAACTTATGACCACTTCTAGAAATCAATTCGACTGGTTGCGAATCAGTCTCAGTATTTCCAGTGCGTTTTTAATAATTCCTGCATTTTTGCAGGCCGGGGGATTTGGATATAAATTTGGCATTTGGTCCATGCTTGTGTTTGTGTCTGCCTATTGTTTGAGTTTTTTAATTTATTCACAGTTGGTGCAACGATTTAAAGAAAAATACACCCAATCCGTCACCTTGATTGATATTGCCGAATCATCAATTGGAACTGCTGCTGGTAATATTTACAAAATCCAATCATTTCTTGCACCTATATATCATATATTTGTCAATTTACTGGGTATTAAATATGTGTTAAAAAGTTGGGATTTCAGTCCCGAAGCCAGTGCTGTATTCACTGGAATCATGTGCATTGGTGTAATCATGTACATTTGGCGAGGTGGGTTGTTCACCAGCATCAAGACCGATGGATATCAATTGATATTGATGGCTACCACACTGATTGTCTTTGGCATTTATGCCTTTTCTCATTACAATATTGAAAATTTTATAACAAATGTAAACAAGCCTGCCGATTCATCATTGTTGTTGTTTCCAGGATTGTTGTTTATGTTTATACTAACAAGCGGGGTATCGGCTAATCAGGAAATATTGAGTCGGTCGTTGGCCTGTAAAGATATCCAATCTGTGAAAAAAACCTTTTGGTCAGCATCAATAATTACTCCGTGTGCACTGTTGATTGTTGGATTGGTTGGTATGTTTGCTGCTCCCGGACTTGACAATCGCGATCTTGCAGTAAGTTCGTTAGTCAGTAACTCTGATATATGGATACAGTTGTTGTTTGCGTTGTTTGCAATATCTATTGCTACCAGTAATATGGATTCGGCAGCAGTTGCATCTGCATTGATTATCAGTAGAAATATCTTGAAAAGAGATAATATTAAAACTTTTCAATGGGCTTTGTTTTTGCCCATTACCATTGCTTATTTGTTGAGTCTATTTGAAATTGATCTATTGCTTCCACTAATGGTGTTTAGCGTGTACCGCACAGCATCAATGACGTTGACTGCTTGTATGGCATTTGGCATTTATGTTAAAGATCGATATTACTTATTGGCATTTTTATTATCTTTAGCGATTGGCGGAGCATTCAACTACTATAGTCAAGTCAATAAACTTGGGCCAGTTTGGGCTGTTTACGGCTATTTGATAATTATTGGCGTTTCTGCTATTCCTGTACTAGCAAGCCAATTTATTCGAGGTAGAATTAAATGATTCTCACTAGAGAAATTTTAAACAAAGAATTGGTGTATGACGGTAAGTCATACAACGAGTTGTGTGACATGATAGATTTTTGGAAAGTGTTGATGTGGGAAAAGTACGGATTACGTCCCGGCGACAGTGTTGGTACTTTTACTTCTCGTACAGATCCACTTTATCTGTCATTTGTGTTTGCTTGTTTGGAATTGGGTGTTGCACTGTCTGTAGTTGATCAAGTGATTGCACAAAAATCCGTTTATCGACAATCACTGTATAAAAATCTCAAGTTGGCGATGTTTGATGTTGTGCAATTTGAAATTTGGCCAGAAACCGTCGAACATGCTAGAACATGTTTCAAACATGTCGACGACATGAATATATTCTTTTCGTATGTGGTGCAAGATTCATCGCTCTGGGACAAAATCAAAAGCACAATTTTTGCCAAAAAAACTACAGTAGCCATCAACACTACCAGTAGTGGCACCACTGGAGTGCCCAAAGTATCAACACACAGTCACGAGTGGTTGTATTCAAGTTCTATTAGAGCCATTGCTAGACTGGCACTTGTTGAAGAAGACAATATCATGCATTGTCGGCAATTGAGTCATGGGTGTGTACTTGACTTATTTTTACTACCTACATTGATGGCATGCAAATATCATTATAATTTCAACTACAACGAGGATTCGTTGTTGGAATTATCAGATCAATTGAGAGATAAAAAAATTAACAAAGTCATGATATTTTCTTCAGTGGACGGAATAATTAAATCGTTGCACAAAATGAATCACTCGTTTGATTTGCTTGTGTTGACTCGATTGCAAAAAGAATGGATTCCAATTTGTAAAGAAAAAAATATCAATCGTATTCTTGGCGTTTACGGATCATCCGATATTGGTAACTTGATACTGGGTCCAGAAATAAATCAAGGCACACAGGAAGAAACTTTTGATGTAACCAATTACGGTCCGTTACTAGATGATTACTTTGACCTACAGATCATGCCCGAGTCTGTTTTGATCACCAACAACGAATTTAAAAAAACTGTAGAATTAAATGATAAATTTGAGCTCAAAGACGGCAATTATTATTTCTATGGTAGAACCAAGGATTACAAAATAAACGATATTTTTATTAGGCCCGAAGACATTAACCAAGTGGTTAGTTTGTTTATTAAACAAGATTATGTCACCGTCATTGACGAAGAATATCAAAAAATATTCATTGCAGTCTACGCTCCAATTGAGCCAGATGTGATGGAAAAAATAAATCAGCAATTGAATAAATCATACGAAACAAAAATTCAAGTGAGCATATTGGATCAAGTGCCGTTTGATCAGTTCAATGCATCATTCAAAGTTTCCATGCCGTTGCTTCGAGCACATTTTAGGCAACTGCTAGATTGACTTTGTACCGTACACTAGCATATAATAGACTATGTTCAAAATAAAAGATTTAACTGTTAAAAATTTCATGAGTGTGGGCAATACCACACAAGCTGTCAGTTTTGATCGCAATGATTTGACCTTGGTGTTGGGCGAGAACTTGGACCTAGGCGGTGACGACTCGGGTGCAAGAAACGGCACCGGCAAGACCACAATCATCAATGCACTGAGTTATGCACTATATGGTAACGCATTAACCAATATCAAAAAAGATAACTTGATCAATAAAACCAACGTCAAAGGCATGATGGTGACTATTGATTTTGAAAAGGACGGTTTTAACTATAGGATCGAACGCGGGCGTAAACCCAATACAATGAAGTTTTGGGTTAACGACACCGAACGAGAAATCACCGACGAGGCACAAGGCGATAGTCGAGAAACACAGGCCGAGATCGAACGTATGTTGGGCATGACACATGATATGTTCAAGCACATTGTGGCCTTGAACACCTATACTGAACCGTTTCTGGCATTAAAAGCCAACGATCAACGCACTATTATTGAACAGTTGTTGGGTATTACACTACTAAGCGAAAAAGCTGAATTATTAAAAGAACAGACCAAAGCTACTCGGGATGCTATTACTCAAGAAGAGTTTAGAATCAAAGCAGTCACTGATGCCAACACACGTATACAAGAACAAATAGACAATTTGCGACGACGACAAACGTTATGGCAAAGGAAACACGACGAAGATATTGCCAAATTGCAGACGGCATTTGACGAGCTTAACGCATTGGACATCGAGGCCGAGTTAGTTGCACATCAAACCCTTTCAGTGTACAACAAAAAGAAAGCAGAGATAGATCGAATTAAAGGTTATATTACACAAAACGAACGTGATCAAGCTCGAGAAGACAAAGTGTTAGCTCGTCTTAGGGCCGAGATGGAGGCTTTAACAAATCACCAATGTCCGGCTTGTGGTCAAGGCATACACGACGACAATCATGAGCAAATGTTAGCGGACAAGCAACGGCAAATCAGTGACACTGCTCTCAATGCACTCGCAGCCCATACACAATGTCTTGAGAATACAGAAGCGTTGAACGCATTAGGCGAGCTAGATGAGCGTGCCCAAGTTTACTATAACAACGAAGCGGATGCATTTGAGCATCGCAGCAGTTTAGGCAGTGTACTTGCACAATTAACTGCCAAGCAACAAGAAGCAGATCCCTACTACGAACAAATACAAGAAATGAGCGAGCAGGCTCTTGAGAATGTCAATTATGACTTAATGAACGAGCTTGATAGAATACGACAACATCAAGAGTTTTTGTACAAACTATTGACCAACAAAGACAGTTTTATCCGCAAACGTATTATTGATCAAAACCTAAGTTATCTAAATGCCAGACTGGGACAGTATCTAGATCGTATTGGTCTTCCGCATACTGTTAAATTTCAAAACGATTTGACTGTAAGCATTAGCGAGTTGGGTCGTGAATTAGACTTTGATAACTTGAGTCGAGGCGAGCGTAACAGACTTATATTGAGTTTGAGTTGGGCGTTTCGTGATGTATGGGAAAGTTTATATCAGCCCATTAATTTATTATTCATTGATGAGTTAGTGGATTCGGGCATGGACAGCTCGGGCGTGGAAAATGCACTGAGTATACTTAAGAAAATGAGTAGAGACAGTAATAAAAGTATTTGGTTAGTTTCACATAAAGATGAACTGGCGGGTCGTGTTAATAACACATTACATGTGGTCAAAGAGAACGGCTATACCAGTTACAACACCGACGTCGAGATGGCATAATGTTGGCAACTTGGCATTTTCATATCGAGATTAGCAGCAAGTGTACGTTAAAATGCCCGCGTTGTGCTAGACAGGAAGTTCCCAACAGTTTGATCAATACTGAACTGGATCTAGAGTTTTTCAAACGAAATTTTACACCCCAATTTATATTGTCCAATATAGAAAAGATCACCTTCTGCGGCGACGATGGAGATCCCATATACGCACACGATTTAATTCCAGTGATTGAATATATCAAAAGCGTCAAACCGGTTGAAATAGTTATTGTTACCAATGGTAGTCATAAGAAAATAAGCTGGTGGATCCAATTGGGCCAGTTACTGGACTATAAGGATAGTGTACACTTCAGCATTGACGGCTGGGATGAACTTAGCAACAACCAGTATCGTGTGAACAGCGATTTTAGCAGTATAGTTCAAGGTATAACTGCTTTGAGATCTGCGTCTAAATGTCAATTGGTATGGGCCGCGATTGCATTTGGTTTTAATCAAAACAATTTAGAACAAATGAAAAACTATGCTGCAGCATTAGATATGAATATGTTTCAATTGACCAAAAGCACCAAATTTGGCAGTATCTATCCCGGTTACGGTGCCAATGATCCACTGGAACCCGATCAGCAATTTGTAAGCGGTAGTCATAGATTTGAACGTGAGGTCACTGACTTTGCTGATCGAGCAAGCAAAATTTCAAATATCAATATTCAACTGTATAACACAGTTACAGTACAAAACAACGTAAAACCCTTGTGTGAAATAGGAAACAAAGGTGTTTACATTAATGCCAGCGGAAGACTATTTCCTTGTTGCTGGGTTGCTAACAGATACACACACAATAGCGAGTGGCAAATAATCGCCGAGCGATTCAATTTACATCGTAGGACCTTAACAGATGTAATTGCCGACCCTTTTTGGGAAACAGAATTTAAGGCACTCAAATGGCAAGAATGTCAACAAAAATGCAACAAAAACTTGGTAAATCAAGAATATGCAACTGCATGGTAACAAGGTATAATTACATGTATGCAATGGATATATCAAAACTCGCCTGTAGAAGATCTACCCGAAGATTGTGTGGGATTTGTGTATCTTATCACCAACAATCTATCTGGCAAAAAGTACATAGGCAAAAAATTAGCAAAATTTAGTAAAACGACCTACAAGACTGTAAAGTTAAAGAACGGCACCAAGAAGAAAAAGAAAATTAGATCAAAAATAGACAGCGACTGGCAAGAATATTATGGATCAAACATTGAATTAAACAAAGATGTTGAAACATTGGGCAAAGAAAACTTCACTAGAGAAATACTGTATTATTGCCAAAGCAAATCAGAATGTAGTTATATTGAAGCCCGCGAACAATTTACCAATAGAGTATTAGAAAGTACAGAATATTACAACGGACAAATTTCAGTCCGTGTGCATGGATCGCATATATTAAATAAATTAAATGGTTAATATTTTATTTTCAGGTTGTTCGTTTGCTGCTGGTACCGGGCTTGTAAATGAAAAGACACACGAATTGCACTATGCCAACGTACTGTCAAAAGAATTGTTTACCAATCAAGCAGTGATAAACAACATAGGCGGTGGCGGAAATTCCAATTTACGTATTTTTTTAGATACCGGTATAGAGCTGGTACAAAAACAATATGATTTTGCTTTTGTGGGTTGGACCAGTTATCCAAGACATGTGTTTTGGGCCGGACTAGAAGAATACGAATCGCGTAGAAGTATCTCGCCAACAAGTACACATCTAGTAGAACACAATGGCAATGATATTTCTTTTAGTAAAGAATTTTTAAAAGATTTTGGAGATAAATTTTTACTAGTACATAATACTCATTATGATATATTGGATCTTGTAAAGTACATTAATATTCTTAAAGGCCTCGCCGATTCTAAAAATACAAAAATTTATTTTTTAAATAATCTATGCCAATGGGATCAAAATTATTTTGATCCCGTGAGTGACCCAATACCAACCAATCTAACAAACTATACAAATAAACTTTTAAATTCTGAACACAGAGACGATGCTCAAATAAAAAACTTATACAACAAAATACACAACGATTACAAAAACTCTGGCTCTATACAACAAAACCTTTGGCTCAATCTATATCAAAGTTTTGCTTCCATGATGATCGATTATGGAAACGACAAACGACACCCTGGCCCATTAAGTCATCAACGTTATGGCAAATTTTTGGCCTCGACATTTAAAAAATTATCAGTCTAAGACTCGCACAGGTCAAACTCGTGTGCCCAGCGACAACCGGATAATAACGGGGACGGAAGACTCTATGCTGACTAGAGCACTCAATCACTATCCTTGACAGGACGAAGATCGCTAATTGCCGCGGTTTGATTGTTTGAAGTAAAGATTTAAGGCTAAAAAGACGCACTAGTGATAGTGCAGGTTTGTACAGTATGTTAGCGTATGTTGTGCAAATTGCCGTTGTTATAAGAACGCTGCTCGAGGTACCGGACAACCGCCTCTGTAATGCAGTAACGCTAGTGATTGCTACACTCGGATGAAGCTTTCTTTTTGCCCTGTGCGGGCAAAGAGTGACTGCGTTATCTGGATGAAACTGGTTTCGCTAAAGCGAAATAAAAAAATGTTCTGAGCTGAAAAGCGAAAGAACAGATCTCGTTAGAGATCTTGAATTGGTGATGCAGTACTAGAAAAAAGGAAGTCCTGATTTTTTAGTTGTTTCCATATTGTCTTTGATTATTCGACTAATAATCTCACGTTCTTCGTGACTCAAATCCATTCCCTCGTTGTAAGTTAATCCACCACGCATGTACCAACAGGCTCTGAGTATTTCTTCTTTTAGGGCTTTTGACTCTCGATCCATTTGATCTACTAGTTCTAGTATTTCCTCATTGGTCTTTAGAGTCAAAAGCCTTATTCGAAAAAATTTGCTTGATCGAATGTCAACGAGGTGGTGTATTCTTTAAGACACTCTTCATTCTCGCAAATTACCTCGAACGGCTCAATTTTGTTTGCCTCAACCAGTCTGTCCACTGACTTTTTGATATCCGAGTATATCTGTCGACTGCAACTGTCCAAGAACTCGCTGATTTGATCAGCATCGGCCACCGTGGTACCGTCCTCTGTAGTGATGCTCGAGATTGAAGTTGATATCAGCTTGATGTTCAATTGTCTCAGTTTCTCAAAACTTTCTGTAAATTGATGGGTTTTTTCTTCTTGGGTTAAACTGTCATTCAACACCACAGTATCTATCAGGCGTTGTTCGGCAAAGGTGATCATGCTGGTTTGATTTAAATCCCGATAACGTTGTGGTTTGAATCTAAACACCAACCCATCAATAGTGACTGGTGTATCAAAATTTGCACGTTTGATGTTGTCAGTAATCACACGCAAATCAATTTTGTACTCGTTTTTGGTGTTGCAGTGCGGGCAAACAGCAGTAATGTCCATGCCATGTCCGTAACTGGCAATCCTGATGGCAATAAAAATTGGATCAACATCTAGCGTTGGCATGCTCCATGGATCAACAATGTTGGGGCAACAACTTTTGACCACATCCATCATGCCACTGCCGTTCATGAGTGCATCGGGTGTTTTCAATGTCAACTCGTCCTTGACTGTCATGGGATAAACCGGAATCGCTCCAGTAACTGGCAAATCCAACGCTCCATCGGGCCAAAATTTGCCTGCACTGGGCAATTGCAAGTGTATTGCTGGTCGTCTAAAATGTTTGGATAACGGGTTTGATGATGCAGTCTGCATGGTTTTGAACTCCATAAATATATGTAATATATTATTTATCGGGTAAAAACAGTGGCAAAAGTAAAAATCAAAGTTCCCAATATTGGCGAGATCGAAGCCGAAAATTTCGCCACAGAAGAAACATTGCTGAGGTTGGTGGCAGCAGTAACCAAGTCTGAAAAAGATAAAAAGGCAGCAGAAAATGCTGCCTTGAAAAAGGCACAAGAAGACGAGATTCGTGCTCTTAAACTTTTTAACAAAACTCATAAAGAGTTGAATGATGTTGAAAAGAAACAACTTGAAGAAGAAAAAAAACGCGAGGCCGAACGAGCAGCTGCTGCCAAACGATCTACGGAAATGTGGGAACACATTGGCTCATCACTGGCCACCACTTTTGGCAGTCTAGGCAAAACGGCACTGAGCCTGGCCACACAAATGGCCACGCAGTACGATGCAATGGCCCAAGATCCAATTGGAGCCGCAGCCGGACAACTCAGCACATTTATAGATGCAACAAACACTGCTGCTAAAGGCGCAGTTGATTTAAGTACCGGAATACTGGGGTCAATACCATATCTTGGCGGATTCGCCGAGGGGCTGGACAAAGCAGCCAAAGCTGCACTGGATCTAGCAGCTCAATTGGCAAAAACTGCCAATGAGGTATTTGCAAAAGAATTTAAAAAGTCCACTGAAGCGTTGGCCAGCTACACCAAGCAAGGTGCAAGTTTTGCTGGTGGTATGAATGAAATGCGTCAAGTGGCCAACGATGCTGGCATCAGTCTTAAGATGTTGTCGGATGCAACTGCCAAAAGCTCTGAAGATATTAGAGCTGCAGGATTGACACAAGGCGATGGTGCCAAAATGATAGCCAACGGCATGAGCGCAATGACCAAGAAGTTTGGCAGTGCCACAGTTTCTGCACGTGACGAATTATTGGCTCTGGGCTACAGCTATCAAGATCAAGCTGAACTGTTGGCCAGTTACGGGGCACAGGTCAAGGCCACGGGACGCGACATGAAAAATATTGCCCCCGAACAACTGCAACGAGAAATGAAGGACTATGCGGTTAATCTAAAAGTTATATCGGACATTACCGGGCAAGATGCCAAAAAGTTAATGGACAAAGCCCGTCAGGAAAGCATGCGCGGTGCATTGATGGGCAAATTGGATTCCAAACAACAAGAAGCATACAAAAACGCATACAGCACAATGATGGCGATGGGGCCAGAGATGGGTCCAAAACTACAACAAGCACTGACACAGGTGATGGCGGGCGGGCCGGTCACTGATCCTATCATTGCCGGCAACAAAGACATCATGGACATGATTCGTAAAACTGCCGGGCAAGTGTCTGAAGGCAATGCTGACATGGTGGTTAACACACAAAAGAACTTAGGCGAAGCTGGCAAGGCCATGAAAGATCATGGCGAAAATGCCACAGACCAAGCAGCATTGTTCGGCGGGGCAGTGGACGGAGTTGTTAGCGGCATGGCACAAATGCAAAATGCTTTCAAATCGTTCCAGCTTGATCCCGAGGCCGCAGAAAATTCTAAAAAGGCAGCAACAGCACAAATGGACATGGCCAAGAGTGCAGGCAGTGTTGAACAAGGTTTTGCTCGAGTGACTGAGGCTACTACAAAAGCAGCAGTTGCAATGGAAACTGAAGTTGGCAAACATCTTGACAAATATGCCAGTTTGATTTCATACACCACTGAGCAAACAGTGGCAATGTTTACAAAAGGTCTCAAAGCAATTGATGACTTGATAGGGGGTGGTAAAAAAGCCGACTTGGCCCCAAGTAAACCCAAGGCCACTACTGCTGGCAACACTGAAATAGGATCTCGAGCACAACTAGATTCAGAAGAAGTGAAAAATGCCAAAGCAGCACTAGCCGATAAAGAACACCCGTTATCGGATAACGATAGAAAATATTTTGAAAATTTATTAAAAAATCAACATAGTAAAGGCGGTATCAGTAATACACCGGGTATATTTGCCGAAGACGGGCCCGAAGCAGCAGTGCCGTTGCCTGATGGTAAAACAATACCAGTGACACTAAAAGATATTTCGGGTAGTAAAAAAGATGATGCTCAAGCCAAACTGTTGGAAAAAGTCACATCGGAACAGGAAAATAGTTTGAAATTGATCACCAATGCTCAAGCAGACATTGCAAAACTGTCTGAGTCCAGTATTGTTTCAATGCGAAACATTTTTGACAATAGTACCAATAAAACATCGTCTGACAAAAACGATCTAATGTCATTGGCACAATCCAGTATTGCCACAGTAAAGGGCATGTTTGATTTAAACTCCAATGACAAGGACAGTATTGCAACATTGGCACAATCCAGTATTGCCACAGTAAAGGGCATGTTTGATTTAAACTCCAATGACAAGGACAGTATTGCAACATTGGCACAATCCAGTATTGATTCAGTAAAAAATATGTCCAACTCCTCGATGCAAAATATGTTGGAATCAAATACTTATAGCAAAGATAATTTGATTTCTTTTGCACAAGCAAGTATTGCGTCAATGAAAAACATGCCAATTACAGATGACACTGACAAAAAGTTCATGGAAGCGCAAATGGCATCGTATGCTGAACTGCGATCAACTAGTAAGTTTTTAATGGACGAGGCATCAGGGCGCAACAACTCAATCGCTGTACAAACAAATGTAAATCAAAAGACCCTGGATGCCATACAAGCACTGGTAGACGTTGCTGGGAAAATGGCCCGTGACAATCCCGAAATGAAAAAGCAATACGATAAAGAAGAAGAAAATATGCTCAAACAAACCGCTGCTAATAAAACTGCATTTGATAAATTATTGAACGGTGATAGCAACGATGATGAAAAACACAATGAACTCTTGAGTAAATTTGACGAAATGATCAGCCATCTCCGAGACGGAAATGATACTACTAAAAAACTTCTTAATGTCTCGTCCTAGTACGATAAATAAGATACAAGGAACACATAATGGCTAGTTGGAAAAAGTATTTCAAAACCGGTAACATACAGGGACAAATAAGTCCAATAGGCAGCTCTGGCAATTCTCAGGCAAATCCAGCATATCGTAACATGGCAAGCACATTGCCGGAAGTTTATATAGGGCACCCAAACCGTATTGAACGCTACAATCAATACGAACAAATGGACATGGACAGTGAAGTCAATGCAGCCTTGGATATTTTGGCTGAATTTTGCAGTCAAAAGAACGAAGAAAACTTATCGGCATTTGATCTACACTTCCACGAAAAGCCCACTGATAACGAAGTTAAAATCATCAAGGAACAACTTCAGCAATGGATCTCGTTAAACGAATTAAACAAACGTATCTTTAAGATTGTGCGTAACACCATCAAATACGGTGACCAAGTGTTTATTCGTGACCCTGAAACATTTAAAATGTTTTGGGTTGAAATGAGCAAAGTTACTAAAGTGATTGTGAACGAAAGCGATGGCAAAAAACCCGAGCAGTATGTGGTCAAAGACATCAATCCCAACTTTCAAAACCTCACAGTCACAGCAGTCAGCACCAGCGATACATTTACCAATCATCCACAAGTGGGCGGGCCCAGTGGCAGCTACACACAACCGCGCACTCCCTACTCGGGCGGAAGTAGATTTAGTCATGCACAAAACGAAGCAGTGGTCAATGCCGAACACATTGTGCACTTGAGCCTGACCGAGGGACTGGATGTGTTTTGGCCTTTTGGAAACAGTGTGTTAGAGAACATTTTCAAGGTGTTCAAACAAAAAGAATTATTAGAAGATAGCATCATTATCTATCGTGTGCAACGTGCACCTGAACGTAGAATATTTAAAATTGATGTGGGCAATATGCCAACGCATATGGCCATGGGATTTATTGAGCGTATCAAAAACGAAATATCTCAACGTCGAATACCCACTCAAAGTGCCGGCGGTGTCAACATGATGGATGCCACATACAATCCACTAAGCACGAACGAAGATTTTTTCTTCCCACAAACTGCAGATGGTCGTGGATCTAGCGTGGAAATTTTACAGGGCGGACAGAACCTAGGTGAGATCACAGACTTAAAGTTTTTTACTAACAAACTGTTCCGTGGATTACGTATTCCCTCAAGCTATTTGCCCACTGGGGCTGATGATGGCACAACCACCATGAGTGATGGCAAAGTGGGCACAGCTCTTATTCAAGAATGGCGTTTTAATCAATACTGCACACGTTTACAAAGCATGATTGTGGACAAATTGGATCAAGAGTTCAAGATGTTTATGCGTTGGAGAGGCATCAACATTGACGGACAAATTTTTGATTTACGCTTCAATCCCCCGCAGAACTTTGCTAGTTATAGACAAGCCGATATCGATAGTGCAAGAATTGGTACATTTACACAACTGGAACAGTACCCCTACTTTTCCAAACGTTTTTTGATGAAACGTTATTTGGGTCTGAGCGAAGTAGAAATGAGCGAAAACGAAATGCAGTGGGCCGAAGAAAAAGGCAAAGCCGAAGATGCTGGTCCAGGACAGGCCAATTTGCGCAATGTTGGGGTCACACCGGGTGGATTGGCTAGTGATCTGGAAAATGTCACTCCTGAACCCGGATCTGAGACAGCTGCAGGCGGAGCTTTGGATGCAGGCGGAGCTGCGGGCGGAGGAGTTGGATCGCCCAC
>Ga0214164_1000132_pt1 | contig 49285 bp, 45 predicted proteins | sample TroBogepilimnion_13_FD_153003 | JGI IMG/M metagenome (GOLD analysis project Ga0214164, IMG submission 153003) | Freshwater microbial communities from Trout Bog Lake, WI - Practice 03JUN2009 epilimnion v4 | ecosystem: Environmental > Aquatic > Freshwater > Lake > Epilimnion/Euphotic zone ... | reverse complement strand
TTCGCCCGTTCTCCCAGCTCCAATTGGACTGGGGCGCCCGCGGAATCCGATAAACCTTCTAACGAAATTCCGATAAGGCGAATCCGAGCACGATCTAATTTCAGAGCTAAAAATAACTTTTTTGCAATCTCATAGGTGTCTTGTAACCCATCAATTGCTAATGGCAAGGTTTTTGAACGAGATATAGTTTTAAAATCTGCAAAGCGGACTTTGATAGAAATTGTCTGTGCCGACATTTGGCGTGCGCGCAATCGAGCAGTCGCCTTTTCGGTAAGTCGCAAAAGTTCGCGCAAAATCTCTTCGGTATCTTCTAGATCTGATGCAAAAGTTTCGGCAGCGCTAATACTTTTATCCGGTTCATCGGGGGTAACTGCCCGATAATCACGCCCCCAGGCAAGTTCGTGAAGATGGGCTCCACTCGCTTCGCCAAGAGCTCTAATCAAAGTATGGCGAGGTGTGCGGGCGACGTCCCCCACAGTGCGTAGCCCCATCCGCAACAACTCTTCATTTGTCTTTGGACCGACTCCCCAAACCGCTCCGACAGGAAGAGGGTGCAGAAAATCTAAAACTTTCTCGTCTTTTACATGAAGTAACCCATTAGGTTTGCAATTGCCTGATGCAAGTTTTGCAATAAATTTTGTAGTCGCGATTCCAACCGAACACGTAATACCAGCTTGCTCTTCCACTTGAGCACGAATCTTGATAGCAATCTCAAGACCAGAGCCCAATAATTTTTGCGACCCAGTGACATCTAGAAATGCCTCATCAAGTGAGATCGGTTCTACGAGCGGTGTGAAGCTAGCAAAGATCTCCATAATTTCACTCGAGATTTCGCTATAACGTTGATGATCAGGTGGCACAAATATGGCGTGAGGTGCCATTCGCTGAGCTCTACCTACGGGCATCGCTGCTCTAATGCCAAATTTGCGTGCTTCGTAATTTGCAGAGAGAACAACGCTTCGCGGACCAGTGCCAACAACAACCGCCTTACCGCGCAGAGTGGGGTCATCTTTCTCTGCTACAGATGCATAGAAAGCATCCATATCAACATGAAGAATCGTGGTGCTCTCGAAACTATCCATGCTCATAAACTCTCAGGTTACGCCACTTCTCGTAAGACTCCGCGAGTTCCCACGCATCCGTGGCCCGCAAAGAGAGACCACGCGGGCCAGTGCGTCTTATCTCGCCACGAACCAAGAAGAGTGATGAGTTAAAGAGCAAAGTCCCATGGCTCTGCTGAATATCTTCGAAGAATGTGATGTCATTACATCCGTAACCATCGTCGAGAGTAAGAAAGATTACTCGTTTGCCAGAACGAATAGGCGGCATCTGTAGCGCAACCTTCACCCCGGCAACAAGAACAGAAGTTCCGGTTCGTTGGCGAATGAGCTCTGAAGACCTAATAGCACCAACGTGATTAAGAAATTCTCCATAAAAATCCAGCATGTGGCGAGAGATATCCATTCCAGTCAAATCTATCTCGTGGCGCACCCGTTCTGCCAAAGTAAGATCCGGAAGTCCACTTGAAGTAAGTGGTGGTGGGGTTAGGCCTAAAAGCATCTGATTGCTACTTGTCGTTCGTTTTGAGTTACTTCTCAACGTATAGAGATCTTGCAGATGCAATAGTAGATCTCGGTGATTGATTACACCTTCACCCAATGAGTGAAGATTATCAAAAGCTCCTATCAAAATGAGCGCTTCGCATATTGGCCTACTCGCACCAGAGCGCGCTACAAAATCTGCTAGATCGATATATGGCCGTGCGCTAATAATCTGCTCGATCTCAGATTCATTTATTCCTTGAATATCGCTTAAACCGATTCTAATCGCAAATCCACGAGCATCTGGCAAGATCAGAGGTTCGCCAGTGCTGGTGAGATTTGGAGCCGTATATGGAATCCGTGCATCTGAATCTGTCCGTTCAGCTCGGTAGTTGCGTTCTGATTTATTGATATCGATGGGGGCAATCTCGATTCCCCATTGTCTGGCATCATCAAGAATCAAACGTTTGGGATACATACCTGGATCATGTGTAAGTAAACCCGCGATGAAAGGTGCAGTGTGATGCGCCTTCAACCAAGCAGATTGGTATGTTGGTAAAGCAAAGGCTGCCGCATGGGCCTTGCAAAAACCAAATGATGCAAAGGAGCGCAATATCTCCCAGACTTCGTCAATAACATCCCTGTCATATCCCAGCGCTATCGCAGCTGGATAAAACCAATCACGGACTTCTACTTGGCCATCAGGTGCACCCATCTGGCGCCGTCTCTCGTCACCTTCGGCAAGAGTTATGCCACCCATGATAGAAATTATTCGAATAACTTGTTCATGAAAGACGACAACACCTTCGGTCTCGCGCAAAACCTCATGTAAATCAGGATGAATAAGAGCACGCGATTTAAAGCCCTGCCTACCGTTAAGAAAAGGCGTAATCATGTCACTCTTCACCGGTCCAGGACGAAAGAGTGAGATATCAATAATCAAATCGGTAAATGTCTGGGGAGCAAATTTGCCAATAAGTTCACGTTGGCCCGGACTCTCAATTTGAAAAACACCCAGAGTCCTTGTTGATTTGATCAGGTCAAAGGTAGCTGAATCATTGAGTGGTATTGCATCAATATCAACCTCAGTTCCATCTAATCTCTTAATCTCGTCAAGAGCATAAGAGATTGCTGACTGCATTCGTACACCCAAGATATCAAGTTTTAGGAGACCAATCGCTTCAACATCATCTTTGTCGAATTGAAGCATGGGATAACCGCTGGCGTTAATTTCTAAAGGTGCATAGTTAAGAAGGTGGGAGTCAGAGAGAACAACTGCGCATGGATGCATTGATAGGTGTCGAGGAAGTCCATCAAGACGTGCCGCTAGATTAATTGCCATTTTAAGGATCGGGGTATCCAATTTAAGGCTTTTAAGTTCTGGTAAATTTTCTAGTGCACCCGCAATATTACGTGCCCTAATATGTGGCATCGACTTTGCGATGAGATCAATCTCCATAGGAGCAATACCTAGTGCCGCGCCAACATCTCTAATCGCATGGCGCGCTCGATACGTTTCGACCATGGCTACGGTGGCACTCCCTGAATCATCTCCAGGCTTGTACTGTTTCTCTTTAAATCCATATCTTGCAAAGAGCGCATCATAAATTTCTAGCCGTCGATCAGATTCCACATCTATATCGATATCGGGAAGTTCTGCACGCAAGACAGAGCAGAAGCGCTCCATCAACAACCCTTGCGCTATTGGTTCGACTCCCGAAATTCCTAAGAGATAACAGATAAGCGAACCCGCGCCACTTCCCCGTGCTGCCACCCGAATTCCCTTTGCGCGAGCCATATCAGCAACATCAGCGACGGTGAGAAAATATGGTTCGAAACCAAGGGTTGTTACGGTAGCAAGCTCTTCTTCTAATCGTTTTGCGGCAATAACGGAGAGTTCGCCAGTGTATTTGCTGAGCCCGGCAGAGCTACGTCGACGTAACTCTGATAAATCAGCTACGCGCGGTAAATGAATGCCACCTAGTCCAATATCCGTGCGAGCAGATAGCAGAAGTTTTTGAGCAAGATTTTCTGTATCTGCAAGTAAACGATGACCGTTTCGCTCTCCTGCAGAACGCGCAATTTCATCCGCAACCCATGCCATCTCTGCTGGGGATTTGAGATAAGCCTCGCTATTGCTGCGCTCGACATGCTTGTGATGCAATGGGACTAATTTACGTGCCGCATCTAAAACATCGGCAACTGGACCATCTCTGCGATCTCGCATGCGTGCAGCATTAGTAAGTACCGCAGAAATATTATGGTCACGGGCAAAGCCCAACATCTTTGAAGCATATGTAGTCGAAAGTGGACCAATTCCAGAGCGTAAGTGTGATGTGCTTTCAATAACTTGGTCAGCAAAGAAAGGTGCTGTGGCGGAAAATATTGAGAGTGCCTCTTTGTACCGTCGAGCATTAATTGCCACACCTAGCTGGGAGTAAGCGCCATGCATCAGAATCAGATGTGATGAATACTGCGAAGATGCGCGAAGCGTCTCAAAGGTAAGCAATTTTTCTTCACTAAAATTTATGCTGGTTATGAGACGGTAGAGCGCATCGAGGGATCCTGGCTGTGCAAAAATCGTGACCCTATACTTGCGCTGCAAAAATGGCACATCGACACCAAGGATCGGCGCGATGCCATTACTCTCGCAACTTTGAGCAAAGCGAATTGCGCCAGCCATTCCATCTCGATCGGTAAGGGCGAGCGCAGTTGCACCGCTTTCTGCAGCACGCTCTACAAGGTGTTGTGGCAGAGCAGTGCCATATTTAAACGAGTAGCCACTGGCTAGATGCAGATGCGTAAAAGAAATTTTTGTGTTGCTCATCGTGAGGTAGGGCGAATCTGCCATCTCCCGGTTATCTCATCGAGTTCAATTTCAAAGGTAGTGAGCGCCCCTTCAGGCGCCGCCTCTACTCGCCAGATTGCTTTGCCCCCATCGTCAAAGATCAGATCTTCTAACGGCTCTTTTTTGAGGCGACCATCATCAATTCGATTCCACCATCCACCTGATTCGCGCCATCTTGAGACAACTGCATGGACATGGAAACGTCGCCCCTTATAGATGAACTCCAATGGCTCCCCTTCTGGCGCGAGCACGCGGGCACCAGGTACTGGGGTGGAAGCTGGGTCGAGGTTTGATTCGAACATATGTTCGAAAGATAGTGGGGAGTACTGACAGGGGCAAGTAGGGCAAGATTCAAGCATGGATGCCCTTCTCGCTGTGATCAGCGGAGCCTTTATCGGCTCCGTTTTGGGCTTCGTCGGCGCTGGCGGGGCGATGGTCTCTGTCCCCATCCTGCTCTACCTCTTCCACTTCACCCCGACACAGGCGACAACCGCCGCCTTGGCTGTGGTGTTGTTGGCAGCTCTTTCTGGGGCAATTCCAAAAATGCGAACCCACGAAGTCCTCTACCGAGAAGCGTTCTCAATATGGGGAATCGGCTTGATAACCAACATCGGCGGGGCAACTCTTTCGAAACATTTTCCAAATTCTGTGATCACCGGCGGGTTTGCAATCATTTTAATCGGCGCTGGAATCGCGACAATGCGCGGCCCTATCAAAACTGCACCAGAAAAAAGGATGTCACTGGGTGTTTTGATACTTATTGCACTAACAGTTGGCGCAATGACCGGAATATTCGGAGTTGGTGGTGGATTCTTAGCAATTCCGGTTCTAGTCCTCTTTTACAATACGCCTCAAAACAAAGCTGCTGGCACATCGCTACTTATTATCTCGATCAATAGCATGACTTCCTTCTTGGGCCACCATGCCGTCTGGCACGAAGTCCACTGGCATATACCAGTAATCATCGGCGCGATAGCAGTTGTTGTCTCAATCTTTGCCTCACATCACAGTAAGCGCGCACCAACAGCCCTCCTGCGAAAACTTTTCTCCATCCTGCTTTTTGCGATCGCAGCATTCACAATCGCCAAGACCTGGTTTATTCACGGATAGAATTAATGTTATGACGCTCTCCTATCAATCTGCAGGCACAGGAGAACCATTGGTTTTATTACATGGCATGGGTTCGGCCAGCACTATCTGGAAACAGATTATGCCCCAACTCACAGAACGTTTTCGAGTGATTGCATTTGATCTTCCAGGGCATGGGAATAGTTCTTATGATCCCAACCAGAATATGGACCCTCATTCGTTAGCAGTGCTTATCAAAGATGAGTTAACCAAACTTGAAATAGACAAAGCACATTTTGTAGGTAATTCACTCGGAGGTTGGATTGCGATGGATTTTGCTGCAACCTACCCAGAGCACACTTTAAGCGTCGTCGGATTGGCTCCAGCTGGCTTATGGCTAGTTCCCACGATGCAACGTACTGCTCTTGGCGCAAAGTCGCGACTCATAGCCAGATTTGTATATCCGTTTGCAGATCAATTACTCAAAGAAAGCTGGGCGCGCAAATTCGCCTTTGGGTTAGTAAGTCCAGAATGGAGAACACTTCCTCGCGAAACATTGGTTGATGCGGTAGTTGCATACGGTTCATCAAGTGGTTATTTCCCTGCTTGGGATGGCATGTTAAAGCGTCGCTTTGATAAACCAATCAGCAAGACGGTCCCGATCACTATCATCTTTGGTGATAGTGACAACACGCTTCCGGCCCAAACTTCTCAAGAACGTACCTTGGCGCCCGAGCATGCCCGATGGGTGATGCTTACCCGATCTGGTCACGCTCCAATGTGGGATCGACCAACAGAGGTAATTTCAGAAATATTTCTTACAACTGATAACGTTTTATGATAACTGTTATTTATATCTGGGAGATTCATACCCATCAACTTCTTAAAGCGATCTGGCGGATGGCAATGGATCGCAGGTCGCTCAAAAGAGATTCTTCGGTTGCCTTCTTTAAACTTCTTGGAACTGGAAGCGGTGATACTTTTACACCGGGTGATGCAAATCCACGTGTTTGGGCGCTACTCGTAACTTTGGATCCCAAGAATCAAAATAACCAAAATAATTTAATAGAGTTCGATTCGAGCAAATTAGTCACGGCTTGGCGCAAGTTCGCACATAACGAAGTCCGTCTAATAGCTTCGCCACTATCCTCACACGGCCTTTGGTCAAAGCAACAACCATTTTTAGTAACTAAACAAGAGTGGGATGGAAAAATTTTGGCGATTACACGAGCTCGAATCGCTTGGCGCCAAAACCTAAAATTCTGGCGTGCAGTTCCACCTGTCATCGAAAGTCTAAGAAAGAGCCCAGGGCTAGAACTTGCTATTGGGATTGGCGAAGCGCCTATCGGCTTACAAGGAACGTTATCAATATGGCGTGATTCTGAGTCCCTGCGCGAATTTGCCTATAAAAGCGCTGCTCATACCGCCGTTATCAAGCGTACAGAGCTAGCGCAATGGTATTCCGAAGAGTTATTTGCCCGCTTTGCGCTCCTGGAGATTCGTGGCTTACTGACCCAGCCTTAGTACGGCAGAATTACCACATGTCCATTCGCCAATATCGTCCGCGCGGTCGAGAGCATAATGGTGCGTCACGGAATCAGACTTTCGTCTTAGTATCAGCCACCTTTCTAGCAATCGGATTACAGATTTTTTATCCATTGGTACATGGCGATGTACTTCGTGTGCTTACAATTGCAACGGTCTACAGTGCCGCCTTCGTAGCTGTGTTCCATTCATTTCTTTCGTTCGGGTTACGATTTGCTTCTACTTTTCTCGCTGTCACTTTAATTTACGCCTTAACTGTTGAAGCAATAGGTGTAAAAAGCGGTTGGCCATTTGGCACGTATTACTATGACAGCTCCCTTGGGTATCAGATATACGGAGTACCACTCTTGGTTCCGTTTGCTTGGGTAATGCTCAGTTATCCAATTTTTGTCGCGGCACGTCGTACCGCACAGAAGTGGGTTTTTCTTTATGGTGGCCTTGGACTGATGGCTTGGGATCTCTTTTTGGATCCTCAGATGGTTAACGCCGGTAGATGGCACTGGAAAGTCGTAGGCCCGCATGTTCCGTTTGCGCCAAATATTCCGCTATCTAATTCGGCTGGATGGCTTTTTGCGGGAATGGGGCTCATGGCGCTATTGAATGTGACCCTACCTAAAGGTTATCGCAAGGATGGAACGACGTCGTTAATACCAAATGTGTTCCTCTTCTGGTCGCTCTTCGCTGGGATTGTAGGAAATGCGTTCTTCTTTCATCGTCCTGGGACCGCTTGCTTTGGAGGGATAATTTTTGCAATGGTGTTGTCCCCTTATTTCTTCCAATTGCGCTTCGGTCGACCCGACGCATTCTGATGATTACTGATTATTACTGATTATTATGCGTTACATCGCGGCGCTAGCAGCTCTCCCTCTCCTTATTGTCATCCTAAATTCAGTAACGATGCGAACAATCAAGGGTTCAACGGCAACAACAATAACCGAACTTGTCTCGATCTTAATTCCTATGCGCAACGAAGAAAGAAATGCATCGAAAGTTGTTGAGGCTGTTGATGCTCAGGTAGGACTTCAAAAATCCGAATTCTTCGTTCTCAACGACCACTCACGGGATTTAACCGAGTCGATTCTGCAAAATTTTAGCTCTGTGAATTGTCTCACCGGTCAAGATCTTCCCGATGGGTGGTTAGGAAAGAATTACGCCTGCCATCAATTGGTCGCGCATAGTAAAGGCGAGTATCTGGTTTTTCTCGATGCGGATGTTCGAATTGCCCCCAGAGCTATCTCTGCTGCAATTACATCGATGAAATATTGGGGTTGGGATTTTATTTCGCCCTATCCGAGGCAGATTGCATTCACCTTCATCGAGCGATTAATCCAACCACTTTTACAATGGTCGTGGCTTTCCTCCGTGTTTCTTCGCTTAGCCGAAAAATTAAGCTTTAAATCTATGGTCATAGCTAATGGCCAATTCTTTGTTGTTAAACGCTCCGCCTATATTGCTTCCGGCGGGCACAAAGCTATAAAAGCAGAAATACTTGACGACTTAGAGCTAGCTCGGTTGCTCGTTTCATCTGGTTTTAAGGGTGGCGTCGCCGACGGAAGTAGCGTTGCGGAATGTCGCATGTATAACAATGGGAAAGAGTTAGTTAGTGGGTATTCAAAATCGTTGTGGCGGGCTTTTGGTGGAATCCCGGGGACTATTTTTGCTCTCACCTTCTTATTCCTAACCGGAACCTTGCCCTTCGTTATTGCACTCACCGGCAATCGATGGGCATGGGTTGGATATACCTTCATAGTTATGTCCAGATTAATCGCCGCACTTAAAACTCGATCTACAATCAGCACCGCTTTCTTGCACCCGTTATCCATTCTTTTATTTATATTTCTTAATCTAAACTCCTGGACCAAGAAAGCCCGCGGCACACTTACCTGGCGCGATCGGAGGGTTGCTTAAATGGCAAAGATAATTGTCATAGGAGCAGGCGTAGGCGGAATGAGCGCAGCCGCACGATTGGCTAAACAAGGTCACTCCGTCGAAATATTTGAAGCCAGCAACCGAACAGGTGGTAAATGCCGAACTGAATGGATTGGTGATTATGCATTTGATACCGGACCATCGCTACTAACAATCCCAGCTGTTTATAAGGATCTCTTCATAAAGACGGGTCTGCGTTTTGAAAAAGTATTAAGTATCAATCCAGTCGATCCTGCCTTTAGCTATCACTTTGCAGATGGTAAATCGGTGGATTTTATAAATGTAGATCTCTCAAAAACATGCCTGGCTATTGACGCTGCGTTAGGCGTGGAAGCTGGCAACTCTTGGCACGCGATAATGCAGCGCGCAGAAGTCATGTGGGATATCTCTAGAGTCCCCTTTGTGCAATCAGAATTATCCTCGATTTGGAAACTGACGCGGCAAAAAGGTTTTATAAAAAATATAAAGCACATCGCTCCACATAAATCGTTGCGCAAATTAACGAGGAATTATACAAAGGACCCTTACATTCAGAAGATTGTAGATCGCTACGCTACTTACACGGGTTCTGACCCCAGACTGGCTCCGGCCGCGCTCCTGACAATCGCTTTTGTCGAATCATCTTTTGGAGCTTGGCATATTTCAGGCGGTATCGGAAAACTCAGTGAAGCACTTGAGGACCGGTGTCGATTATTGGACGTTCAGATTCACCTTAATTCAGCGGTCACTGAAATAACCACCAACAATAATTCTGTCACCGGGATAAGGTTTAAAGATGGGGAGACCGCTGCGGCAGATATAGTTGTTGCCAACGCAGATGCAGAAGTTATTTATAACCAGTTGCTAAAGCCAGATGTGAGCGGAGCCAAGAAAGAGCGCAAGAAATTGAAGCAATCACAAAAATCTCTGGCCGGCTTCTCATTATTGTTGGGCCTTGACAACGGCAAGATTTCGGGAGAAATACCGGTTATGAAGCACCACAACGTTTACTTCCCGTCAGATTACGATTGTGAATTCGATCAAATCTTTACGGAACAAGTCCCAGTTTCAGATCCAACAATTTATATTTGTTCTCCAAATGATCCCGCGATGATTAAACGCACCGATACTGAAAGTTGGTTCGTGCTCGTAAATGCTCCTCGTCATGATCCAGACGGTGGATGGGATTGGAGCAAAGGTGGAGAGGACTACGCGAAGAAAATTATTGCCAAGTTAGACGCCCTAGGACTTCGAGTCTCGGAACGACTAGACGTGATGGAGTTTCGAACACCGCTTGATTTACAAAATTCGGTTAACGCGCCTGGAGGTTCCATCTATGGGACTTCGAGCAATGGCGCTAAATCCGCATTCTTACGGGCGAAGAATCGTTCTGATGTAAATGGACTTTACTGTGTAGGAGGTTCGGCGCATCCTGGTGGGGGACTTCCTTTAGTTGGGATTAGCGCTGAACTAGTTGCCGACGCTATCGGCTTCGCGGAGTCTGTGGAACCCGCTGCGCGACACCATCACTAAGGAAATAATCTGAAAAACTAACCACATCCAAGCGGTTTGCGTCACCAGATTAATTTTCAAAAGATGCAAAACCATTGCGAAGGCCAGAAAAGATGCGCGCACTGGACGTTCGGAAATTGTGACTATATCAATCCTAAAATCTCCTAATCCAGCAATCCTTGCGCGCACATATTCCTGACTGAAAGCGGCAACCCAAGCAACTCCAATAATCCAGATTGGTGCTCCCAGTAAATAGAATGCTACGAGCCAAAAGAATTCGCCAATACGATCAGCAACAGAATCCAACATCGCACCTCGAGCTGAATCCTTTGATGTGATTATTGCCAAAGTGCCATCAATCCCGTCACAGATTAAAGAGAAGACTAAAAACACTATCCCCCAAAAACTGTGATGTGTAATACAAATACAAGCAGAAGCTAGAACTCCGCAGAGAGTGAGGAAATTGGGAGATATTTTTGCCGCCGCCAGTGGGCGACAAAGAAAGTACGAAATAGTCAGCCATCCTTTTACGAGTCCGGTCACGGCGACTCCGCCGTGTAGCGCACTCCATCGGTCAAAGAATTCATGCTTCATAGCCAATCAGGGTACCGTTACCGTGTGGATTTAACCGATATTCCAGGACTCACTGACGCCATAAATGGAGAGCTTCGGCGTTTCTTCGAACGCGAATCTGCATATCTCTCCGACATTGGTAGCGAATTGGAGCCAGTCGCAAATTCGATTGGTCATTTTTTGCTCGACAGCGGCAAACGACTGCGTCCCTTATTTGCAACTATCGGGTACCTGGGCGTCGGCGGTGGCATTACCCCTCAAGCAATCAAGGCGCTATCGTCTTTAGAACTTGTACATGTATGTGCCCTAATGCACGACGATGTAATGGACGCATCTGACACAAGACGTGGGGCTCCTTCGATACATAAGCAATTTGAGGAACTCCACAGAACCAATAATCTTCATGGTAGTTCTGCTCAGTTTGGTGTGGCCTCCGCAATTTTGCTTGGTGATCTTGCGCTTATCTGGTCGGCAAAAATGCTCCATGAATCTGGCCTTGCATCGGGTCAAATTCTGCAGTCGTTGCCAATTTATGATGAGATGCGCGTCGAACTGATGGCTGGCCAATACCTTGACGTATATGAACAGGCCCTTGCCAGCGAAAGTCTCGAGCGGTCTCTCAAAGTTGCTCGCTATAAATCGGGTAAGTACAGCATCGAACGTCCGCTCCACTTCGGGGCAACGCTCGCCCCGAAGTATTCACAAGAACAACTAAATGTCTACTCTCACTATGGCCTACCATTAGGCGAAGCATTCCAATTGCGTGATGATGTCATCGGAGTCTTTGGAGATCCAGCGATAACTGGCAAGCCAGCAGGAGATGACCTGCGGGAGGGCAAACGAACTGTCCTCATTGCTATTACCTCCTCTGAAGCTAATTCCTCCCAGAGAAACGAATTCGCTAAATATTTTGGCCAGAAGGACTTAGATCTGCGCGGTGTCGAAAAGCTGCGCCAAATCATCGTCGACACAGGGGCTTTAAAGAGAGTAGAAACGTTGATAGAAGAGATGACTTCCAACGCGCGGAATGCGCTTAATAATGATGGAATTGCCCCACAGGCAAAAACCCTGCTCGACGAGATGATTACGGCTGCTACAAAGCGCAGTTCGTAATTTAAAAGGAGAATTCGTGCGGCAAGTTACGGGTAAGACAGACCATGTAGTAATTGTTGGCGCTGGCCTAGGTGGGTTGAGCGCGGCTCTGCGCTTGGCAGGGGCCGGACGAAAAGTGACTGTCATTGAGAGAGAATCCGTCCCGGGTGGCCGCAATGGGTTATTGGAAAAAGATGGCTACTCATTCGATACTGGACCATCTGTTTTAACAATGCCCGAGCTTATTTCTGATGCTCTGGCCTGTGTTGGCGAAGATATTAAAGATTGGCTAGACCTAATCCCTGTTGACCCGCTCTATCGAGCCTTTTATCACGATGGGTCTCACTTAGATGTTCATGCCGACACGAAGCGGATGCAGGACGAAATTGCAAAAACTATTGGTGGCGCAGAAGCGATTGGTTACGGCAAGTATGTAGATTTTGTGACCAAACTTTATAAATATGAAATGAAAGATTTCATCGACCGAAATATCGATTCTCCCCTCAATCTCTTAACTCCAAATTTGGCAAAATTAGTCGCGCTCGGTGGATTCAAACGTCTTGCGCCAAAGGTGAATCAATTCCTAAAAGATCCCCGAACCCAGAAGGTATATTCTTTCCAGGCAATGTATGCGGGAGTTAGCCCACAGCAGGCGTTGGCAATATACGCAGTTATTGCTTATATGGATTCGGTTAATGGCGTCTTCTTCCCTAAGGGTGGAATGCATGCTGTACCTCGTGCGCTGGCCGGAGCTGCGGCTAAACATGGTGTGACATTTTTGTATGACACGACAGTCACATCAATCGAACATTCCGCAAAGCGTGCGCGCGCAGTCATTACCGAATCAGGTGAACGGATCGAATGCGATGTCATAATCTTGAATCCAGATCTACCTGTTGCCTATCGAGATTTACTCGGTAAGGTTCCCGCAAAGGTAAAGCGATTGAAGTACTCCCCTTCCTGCGTGACTTTGCTGGTCGGAACGCAGAAAAAATATGATCATCTTGCGCATCACAACATTCATTTCGGAGAGTCTTGGGATGGTGTCTTTGATGAATTAATAAATAAAAAGGTGCTCATGACTGACCCGAGTCTCTTGGTTACAGTTCCAACTCATGATGATCCAGATTTGGCGCCAAAAGGTAAGTCCTCCTATTACATCCTCTTCCCGACCCCCAATCTGGATGCTGACATCGACTGGAAAACACAGGCACCGAAGTATCGAGATCAGATGCTACGCACCATGGAAGCTCGTGGATATGAAGGATTCGCAGATTCAATAGAAGTCGAACAGATGACGACGCCCCTAGATTGGGAACGAAAAGGGATGGAACGAGGAGCGCCTTTTGCAAGTGCACATACCTTCTTTCAGACTGGCCCATTTCGACCATCTAATATGGCTGAAGGTTTTGAGAATGTGGTCTTTGCAGGTTCTGGAACCCAACCTGGAGTTGGCGTGCCAATGGTCTTAATTTCTGGTCGGTTAGCAGCAGAACGTATCGTTGGGCCTCTTTCTTAATATGGATGAGCTCCGCGCCGCTGGAATAACAGATCCAGAGCTCCGCGCTTCCTATGCAGAGTGCAAAAGACTCAACTCACTTCATGGCAAGACCTATTACCTAGCAACGCTTCTTCTCCCAAAAGAGAAGCGGCCATTTGTTCACGCTCTCTATGGTTTTGCTAGATATGCCGACGAAATCGTGGATGATTTAGCCTCGACTCTTTCGATTGAAGAGAAAGCTGAAGCCCTAAAGAGTTGGGGCGATGGAGTTCTCAATGATTTACGCCAAGGAAAAAGTAAAGACCACATTGGTCGCGCGCTAGTCGATACGGTCAATCGATTCAATATTCCGATCGAGCATTTTGAATCTTTCTTGCATTCGATGACGATGGATTTAACCGTCACGGAGTACCAGACATACGAGGACTTACTGGAATATGTATATGGGAGCGCGGCAGTTATAGGTCTGCAAATGGTTCCGATTCTTGGCGCTTCAGATATCAAGGCCTACGATGCAGCTCAGAAGCTTGGCATCGCATTTCAGCTAGCCAACTTTATTCGTGACGTAGACGAGGATTTAGATCGTGGGCGGGTATACCTTCCCATCCTTGAACTTAAGGAACACGGAGTTACCTGGGAAATGTTAAATGCGCGAACGTTAACTCCAGAGATCAAATCTGCGCTCCAATTCCAAATTTCGCGGGTTCGATCGCTTCAGCGAGAAGCTTCGGCTGGGATTTTGTTGCTGGACGCTTCCAGCAGACCTTGTATTTATGCCGCTTCCGAGTTGTACTGCGGAATCGTCGATGAGGTAGAAAAAATTGATTATCAAATCTTCACACATCGTGCTCAAACTTCCACTGCTAGAAGACTTAAAGTTGCAATTCCAGCCTACCTACAAGCGTTGCGCGTCAGAGAGGTCAGGTAAGTTAGAGTACGTCTAACGGGAGCCGCTATATGGCTGAGAGGACCTGATCGCCAGGTCGACCGTAAGACCAGTTCGGTAATGCGAATTGGAAAGGGGTCCATCAATGCATTCATTTTCACACTCAATCATGACCGTCATGTTTACAGCTTGGGGTTACCAACTAACCTACCTAGAGTTCTTTGCCTTCATAACTTCGGTAGTGGGCGTCGCCTATGGCATCTTTGGACCGCGAATAACCTGGCCGTGGTGGAATATAAGCAGTTTGCTCTATGCGGGATTATTTTTTGAGCAAAAATATTATGCAAGCGCGCTTTTACAATTTGTATTTGTCGCTGGCGGTATCTGGGGATGGTTTGGCTGGGGTCCAAAGGGTGCCAAGCCCGCTAAGTTAACTTTAAATTTCAATCTTTATTGGATTGCAGGATATGCAGTTGCTTGGTTCGCGTTATACCCGGGTTTGGTTCATATCGGTGCTGCGGCTTCTCTGACCGATGCATTCGGATTTGTCGGTAGTTGTATTGCACAAATATTAATGTGCCTAGAAAGGTACGAAGCCTGGCCACTCTGGTTCTTTGTTGACGCGGTCTACACCTACCAGTTTTGGCATGGAAAAAGTTATCTGACCTCCATTCTATATTTCATCTTTGTTCTATTGGCGATAGGCGGCTGGAAACGCTGGCTTCGAATCGCTAATGCTGAACATGATCCTAACAATTGATGGAACAGCGGGTGCTGGGAAAACCACGCTCGCCGAATATATGTGCGAACAATATAAAGACCAGATGAGCGTTGCCGTCGTGCATATGGATGATCTTTATGATGGGTGGGATGATGCCTTAGGTCCAAAACTCACATTAAAACTTGAAGGTATTGTCAGCGCGCACAAATCAGGAGAAGAATTTCGTACGACAGCATTTGATTGGAAACGCAACGAACCAGGTTCAGAATTAGTGATCCCACCAGTGGATTTACTCATACTTGAAGGAGTCGGTGCCGGGCAGAGCGCCATTCGTGATGCGGTAGAAACCAAAATATGGATCGACCTGGAGCCGATTGTTGGGCTGCGACGGGTTTTGGCGCGTGACGGGCATAACATCGAAGAGCAGATGCTTGCCTTCTTGGAACTCGAGCGAATTCATTTTTTAAAAGAAGGCACGCGCGATGCCGCTGAATTTCACCTGAATGGACTCAACTAACCTCTAAGATTTCATCGTGTCAGACCTCACTGGAGAAGTAATTGATGGGCGTTACCAGCTCCTTGAATTGATTGCATCAGGTGGAATGGCCTCCATCTATAAAGCGATAGACCTTCGATTAGATCGTCACGTTGCCGTTAAGATCATGCACCCACATCTGGCTAATGACGAAGACTTTGTTAATCGATTTATTCGTGAGGCCAAGGCTACGGCTGCCCTCTCTCATCCCAACGTAGTTTCAATTCAGGATCAAGGATGGAACGAAGGTGGCGCTCCAGCGGTCTTTATCGTTATGGAATACATCGACGGTTTCACATTGCGAGATTTGCTCGTCGATCACGGTCCACTCTCTATAGATGACTTTCTTCGTTATATGGTTCCAGTGACGAGCGCACTAGCTGAAGCACATCGACTTGGAATAAATCATCGGGATCTTAAACCAGAGAATATCTTGATCTCCAAAGATGGTCGGATCAAAATCGCGGACTTTGGATTAGCCCAAGGGGGCGTCGTAGGAAACACAATGACCGCCGAATCGAGCATAGTTTTGGGAAGCGTCTCTTACCTGTCGCCAGAACAAGTACAACGAGGAATCTCTGATGCCAGGAGTGATATCTACTCTCTTGGCGTAGTTTTTTTTGAATTGCTTACCGGTGAGAAGCCATACGAAGGCGAATCTCCCATTCAAATTGCTTACAAGCACGTTAATGAACGCATTGGGGCGCCATCATCAAGACGTCCTGGAATTCCTGAAGTTTTAGATAAAATCGTCATGAAGGCTACCTCACCAAATCCAGATGAGCGTCAGAAGAATGGGGCAGAACTCCTAGAAGATCTTCGACAACTCCAGGTGACAATCGATCCTAAACGCAAACAAATGAGTTTGGAATTAGATCTTCCATTACCTCCATCTACGCGGAAGAAGAAGCGTGCACATGCAGAGGTTCGGATAGGCAACACAATTGTTGAGAGAATTAAGTCATCCACCGAACCAATGCGCCCAGATTTCACTAAAGCGCAACCGAAAGAAGAAGCCATGAGCAAAACAGACCAAATTCGACGCAAGACCTCGCGTCGTGTCCGTCGCAATCGAATCCTCGCATTTCTTCTGATCTCTCTGCTAGCAGTTGGCGGTTGGTACAAATTATCTGGACCAGGAGCTGGGATATCGATTCCTTCTGTTGCTGGCATGAGCAAAAAAGATGCAGCATCCACTCTTGCAGCATTGGGAATTAAAGCCACAGTCGGTTCTCAAAATTACGATCCTTCAATTCCTGCTGGCGAAGTCATCTCTTCTGATCCCGGCGGTGGCGGACATGTAAAGAAGGGCGGAATTGTTTCTCTGACAATATCGCAGGGGCCACAACCGGTTCCAACACCGACTCCAACACCGACTCCAACACCGACTCCAACCGCAGCACCAACTCCTTCGCCGATCTCAATCGCCTCTTATATAAACAAGAGTGGCGATCAAGCACAGAGTGAATTAACTGCTGCGGGGCTTACAGTTAAACAAACCTTTGGATTTAGCGACACCGTTGCCGCAGGTAATGTTATGTCGCAAAATCCTGATGGCTCTGCTCCTGTAGATGCTGGAAGCACGATTAATATCGTGATTTCTCAAGGGTCCTCACTGGTCTACATTCCAAATATTTATTCTTTGTCGAGAAGTGCGGCGAGCACTGCCTTGGAAAACCTTCAGCTCAAAGTTGTCATTCGCAAGAATGGTAATGGGAAGCACGTCACAAATGTCTCCCCAAAGGTTGGGACTCAGGTTAAACGTGGATCCACGGTAGTGATAACGCTCGGGTAGGCTCACCCAATGAGCTCAATTAGCCCAAGGATCGGTGCCCACACTCCTACCTCAGGTGGGATGGCCAAACGTTCAATCGAATATGCGTTGACTACTGAAGCCGAGGCGATTCAAGTCTTTGCATCCAATCCACGAGGCTGGGCGATGCCCGAGGCCAATCTCGAAGCTGATACCGCCTTCAGGGACCGTGCCGAGGAACTAGATATTCACACTTATGTGCATGCACCTTTCTTAATCAATTTAGGTTCACCGACGATAGGAACCTACGAAAACTCGTTGGCCTCCACTGCTTATTCGCTCAGAAGAGCAAAAGAAATTGGCGCATTGGGAACCGTCATTCATACCGGGTCCGCAGTTGATGAAAAGCATATTCCAACTGCCTGGAAACAAATTCATGAAGGAATGATGCCTGTACTCAATAATCTACGAGAGAATGATCCTTGGCTACTACTAGAACCCACAGCTGGCCAAGGACAATCCTTAGTTAAAAAATTAGATGACCTCACCAAATATTTAGAGGCTATGGAATGGCACCCAAAGGTTGGCGTATGCCTCGATACATGCCATGTTTTTGCGGCAGGTCATGACATATCTAAAAAGGGTGGCATGACAGAAACTTTAGATCTACTGGTCTCACTTGTCGGAATCGATAGAATCAAATTAATCCACGCTAATGACTCGATGGATGTCTGTGGAGCTCTCAAAGATAGACATCAAAATCTAGGTGACGGTGAAATAGGACTTAAGGCATTTGAAGAATTAATTGCGCATCCTGCTGTCGCCAATGCGCCGCTTATCCTAGAAACTCCAGGCCAAGAACCCGAACATGGTGCAGAGATAAAAATTCTGAAAAAAATGCGTGCGCAGCGTAAATGAGTCAGCAGAAAAGTAGATTTCTTCCAACATTTCTACTTCTATTCGTAGCTGTTATCTGGGGTAGCACATTTGCTATCATGAAGAACTCGCTGAACCGAATTAATGTTGATTCTTTTCTTGCCTGGAGATTCATCCTGGCCGCAATTTTAATGGCAATTGTACGACCGAAATCCATAAGGCTCATAACTCCAAATTTTTTGATGAAAGGTGTGGTTCTAGGACTCTTTTTGGGTGGCGGTTATATCTTCCAGACTTTCGGACTCACTCTGACCACAGTGGCAAAAACTGGATTTGTTACCGGACTTTACGCAATCTTTGTGCCACTAATTGCTGCCGGATTTTTCAAAGAAGTGGTGACTAAATTGCAGTGGTTTGCGGTTACACTCGCGGTCATCGGCATGGCCATTCTTTCACTCAAAGGTTTGAGCATTGGCTTAGGCGAATTTCTCGTTTTGGTTTGTGCGCTGCTTTTTGCTTGCCACATAATCGGTCTGAGCTACTGGAGTCCTGGTCGTGACGCTTATGCGCTTACGATGATTCAAATGGCTACAGTTGGCGTGCTTTCATTGATTTCAACTGCCCGCACCGGATTCCAAACTCCCCATGACCATGGTGTCTGGATAGCAATCTTCTACTGCGCAATTTTTGCTAGCGCTTTTGCATTCATCATTCAAACCTGGGCGCAATCATTCATGTCTGCGACAGGGGTTGGCATAGTCTTAACTATGGAATATATCTTTGCAGCAATTTTTGGAATCCTGCTTGTACACGAGCGGCTCACCTGGCGGACTGTTGTAGGCGGACTGTGTGTAATGACGGGGCTCTATGTGGTGATGCTGGTTGATAGCCGGGAGAAGATTCGTGAGAAGATTCGTGAGAAGATAGAGTCATGATCGATCTACGCTCCGATACCGTCACCCGGCCGAGCCAAGAGATGCGTGCCGTTATGGCATCGGCGCCCGTCGGAGACGACGTCTACGGAGAAGATCCAACAATCAATGCTTTGGAAGAGCGTATTGCAAGCATGTTCGGCGTTGAGGCAGCGCTATTTACGCCGACCGGTTCACTTGCCAATCAATTAGCCATTAGACAGCTAGTTAAACCGGGCGAGGAATTAATCACCGAAACCTTCTCTCATATCGTGCGGGCAGAACTAGGTGCAGGTGCAGTATTTAGTGGGATCTCTACTCGAACCTGGTTCTCTCCTCGTGGGTTATTACGCGCGCAAGACCCGATGGCAATTTCTTACCCAGATGCTGGTCCATACCAAGTTTCAACTACAGCGATTGCCATCGAAAATACTCATAATTTTGGCGGAGGTACTGTTCAACCACTTGAAGAGATTCAAAAGTTACGCGAAGCAACTTCAAAGGTTGGAATCGCACTGCATTTGGATGGGGCACGTCTGTGGAATGCTCACATCGCAACCGGGATCTCGCTTAAAGACTACGCAAAGAACTTCGACACGATTTCTATCTGCCTCTCTAAAGGGTTAGGTGCTCCTGCTGGTTCACTCATGCTTTCGACTAAGGAGCGAGTTGCATCAGCACGAATCTGGCGAAAAAGATACGGCTCTGGAATGCGACAGATTGGTATCTTAGGCGCGGCTGGAAATTTTGCTCTGGACCACAACATTGACCGCCTTTCAGAAGACCATAACCATGCACATTCATTGGCGGTCGCTGCGCATAGTGTTTCCCCAATTTTTGTTAACCCAGATCATGTTGATACCAATATTGTAGCTATCGATTTAACTGGGGTTAAGTTAAGTGCAGCAGAATTGAGCGTGCAGCTTAAAGGGGCAGGAATTCTAGCTAGTGCCATGGGTGTCAATGTATTGCGCTTAGTAACACATCTGGATATCAGCACAGAAGACATTTCAAAAGTTAATGAAGTGCTCTCTAAATTGCTACAGCGCGCCCTCGTGACGCAATAATTCTTCTTTAAAACTTAATCCGTAGGCATAATTGCCAAGTGCTCCACCAGACTTCACGACTCTGTGGCAAGGAATTATTGGAGCAATCAAGTTACGCGCACACGCACTTCCTGCTGCGCGAACGGCTGCCGGCGATCCAGCACGGGCTGCTAAATCTGCATAACTCATGGTTTTACCTGCTGGGATTTTTCTCATAACTTTCCAGGCCGCCTGAGAAAATTCTGCACCGGGTTGGCGAACCTGAATCCCATTAAAGGCTGTCAAATCTCCATCAAAATAATCACTAATCAGATCAGAAATAATGGGGAGAGTTTTAACTGCCGTGAATCCACGCTCGTAATCGGTAGAATCTAATCGCGCGGTGAGGTCTCCTAGCGGACCGAATCCAGCTGCAAGCAAGATGTGCTCGTGGGCAACCAATGCAAGGGTGCCGATCGGCGTCTTCATGTTGCTGGTTAGTAGCACGGGAAAACCCTATGCCTTTTACCAGTTTTTGGTAATACGCGTTTTGTTGGTCGCTTACCTGTGGCTTATCTGTCGCTTATCTATCCCTGAGCATCTCGGCCACCAAAAAGGCAAGCTCAAGTGATTGCGTGTGATTCAAGCGAGGATCGCAGGCGGTTTCATAACGGCTAGCAAGATCTGCTTCAGAAATCTGCTCCCCTCCACCAACACATTCGGTGACATCATCGCCAGTCAGTTCGATATGGATACCACCAGGATGAGTCCCCAATTTCTTGTGAACTTCAAAGAATCCTCTGACCTCATCCATGACATCGTCAAAGCGACGCGTCTTGTAACCACTAGGAGCTTCATACGTATTTCCGTGCATGGGGTCACAGACCCAAAGAATGTGGGCGCCGGATTTTGCGACAGTTTCTACAATTTCTGGCAACTTCTCACGGATCAGACCTGCACCCATTCGAGTGATAAATGTAAGTCGACCTGGTTCGTTCGTTGGATTGAGTTTCGCAATGATTGCTAACGCATCTGCACCAGTTGTCTTTGGTCCAAGCTTGACGCCAATAGGATTTTGAACTTTTGCAGCAAAATCCATATGGGCACCATCTAATTGACGCGTGCGTTCACCAATCCAGACAAAGTGTCCTGAAACATCGTAAGCAAGTCCAGTTCGAGAATCGATTCGAGTTAAAGCTTTCTCATATTCCAAAATCAGAGCTTCGTGGCTTGCGTAAAAATCAACTTTCTTGAAACTCTCGGGATCTACTCCCGCCGAGCTCATAAAGTTTAAGGCGCGCCCAATTTCGCCAGCCATCTGTTCATAGCGCTGTCCGAATCGAGGGTCATTTGTGAATCCCTTGTTCCACTCGTGGACTTGACGCAGATCAGCAAATCCACCTTGAGTGAAGGCACGTACTAAGTTGAGGGTTGAAGCAGATGTGTTATAGACCTGAACTAAACGCTGTGGATCTGGATTACGGGATTCAGGGGTGAAATCAATATCATTTACAGCATCTCCACGATAGGCGGGAAGGGTGACATCCCCACGAGTTTCAGTACCACTACTACGTGGCTTAGCAAACTGACCCGCCATGCGTCCAACCTTAATTACCGGCATGGACGATGCATACTGAAGCACTGCCGCCATCTGCAAAATTGTCTTGATGCGATTCCGTATCGAGTCTGCCGTCGCTGATGCAAAAGTTTCTGCACAATCTCCGCCTTGTAACCAAAAGGCACGACCTTCTTGGGCTTCTGCAACTTTTGCCTTGAGGTTGTCACATTCGCCAGCAAAAACAAGTGGTGGCAACTTCTTAAGCGCAGCAACAGCTTTTGCAATGGGTTCCCCGGTTGGTCCACCTGGCCACTCCGGCTGCTGCGCAGCGATTAAACCTGGGGTAAAGAGCGTCTGAAGATTCGTCATAAGAGTAGCCTAGGGAATTTAGCAGTCACGAGGACGACTAATTTATCCGAAGAAGACCTGCGCTTCTGCATACAGTGAAGGGTCAACGAGCTTTAACTCACCCGTAGCGGATTCCAACGGCACGGTCTCAATCTTTGTACCATGGAGCGCAACCATCTTGCCCCAATCACCATTATGAGCAGCAGTGATAGCCGCCAAACCAAAACGTGTTGAAAGAACGCGATCAAATGCCGTAGGCGTGCCACCCCGTTGAATGTGGCCTAGTACAACTGTACGTGTCTCTTTTCCGGTCTTTGCCTCAATCTCTTGCGCCAACCAATCACCAATACCCGAAAGCTTCACATGGCCAAATGCATCAAGAGTTTGATCTTTAATCTTCATATCGCCATCTTGTGGGATCGCTCCTTCTGCAATAACAATGATCGGAGCGAAACCATCAGCGAAGCGAGAATTAACCCAAGCTGCAACTTTATCGGTTGAAAATTTAACTTCTGGAATAAGAACACAGGCCGCTCCCCCGGCGATGCCAGCGTGAAGCGCGATCCAGCCAGCATGACGTCCCATAACTTCGACAACCAAGGCACGATGATGTGACTCTGCAGTTGTGTGAAGACGATCGATGGCTTCCATGGCGATATTTACAGAGGTATCAAATCCAAATGTGTAATCAGTATTATTGAGATCGTTATCGATTGTCTTTGGAACACCGATAACTTTCACACCCAAAGCATCGAGTTTAGTAGCAACTCCAAGCGTGTCTTCCCCACCAATCGCAATAAGTGCGTCGATCCCGAGCTTCTTAAGGTTCTCTTGGATTTTCTCAACTCCGCCGTCGATTTTAAAAGGATTGGTACGTGAAGAACCGAGAATGGTTCCTCCCTTAGGCAGTATTCCGCGCGTTGCAGGTAAATCTAAAGTCATCGTGAGACCTTCTAGTGGGCCCTTCCATCCATCGCGAAAACCGACGAACTCGTAGCCATATTCCTTGATTCCCTTGCGGACAACTGCGCGAATAACCCCATTTAATCCTGGGCAATCTCCACCACCGGTTAGCACTCCAAAACGCATTTTAAGCTCCAGATCAAATCTCAAAAAAGGTAATTGCATTGGTCAACATTGACTGGCGCAGTCTACCCTTGCCCCATGGCCCTTGTTGCAGGCGTGGACTCCTCTACCCAATCCGTAAAGATTGTGATTCGAGATGCCCACACTGGCGCCTTGGTCCGAGAGGCCCGAGCCGCACATCCGGACGGCACAGAAGTCGACCCGCAATATTGGTGGAAAGCCCTCAACGAAGCGATCTCGAGTGCTGGCGGCTTAGACGATGTCGAAGTGATCTCTGTGGGCGGCCAACAACATGGCTTGGTTCTTATGGATCGCAAGGGAGAAGTGATTCGTCCCGCACTTTTATGGAATGACACTCGTTCTGCTCAATCCGCCGCAGACCTCAACCGCGAAATCGGCGGCGACCAAGGGATGGCTGATCGAACCGGTTCGGTTTTGGTTGCCTCTTTTACAGCAAGCAAAGTTAGATGGGTGGCAGAGAACGAAGGCGAGAACGCGGAAAAAATAGCCGCTATCTCACTCCCCCATGATTGGTTGTCATGGAAATTACAAGGTGCTAATAATTTTCAAGAGTTGTTTACTGATCGAAGTGATGCTTCCGGCACCGGCTATTTCAACTCAGTAACAAATACCTATGACCGAGAACTATTGGCTCTTGCGCTAAAGAGTGATCGCGAAATCCATCTACCAAAAATAGTTTCTAGCAATCTATTCGGGGGAGAAACTCCGCATGGAGTCAAAATTGCTGCTGGTGCTGGCGACAATGCGGGTGCTGCACTCGGATTACAAGCACAACCAGGTGATGTCGTAGTTTCACTCGGTACCAGTGGAACCGCTTTCTCCGTTTCTCGCACACCAACACATGACGGAACTGGTTTCGTAGCAGGATTTGCCGATGCCTCTGGACTTTATCTTCCATTGGTTTGCACTTTGAACGCTGCCCGGATTTTGGATGCTGCTTCGCGCATCCTTGGAGTTGATTTTGATCGACTTTCACAATTAGCACTTAGCGCCCCTTCTGGTTCCGGGGGACTTACTCTCCTTCCATATTTTGAGGGTGAGCGGACTCCTAATCGTCCCGAAGCAACCGGGGTCTTCTCTGGTATGAATCTTGCAAATTCACATCCAGAAAATATTGCCCGTGCGATGATTGAAGGAATGCTTGCTGGTTTAGTCGATGCCGTTGACGCACTTGTCCGACAGGGGGTAGCCGTAAATCGCATCCTTTTAATCGGTGGGGCTGCAAAAAATCCTGCAGTGTCAGCAATCGCTTCGTCATTATTTGGTAGAGAAGTACTGCTTCCACCACCAGGTGAATACGTCGCTAACGGTGCGGCTCGACAAGCGGCATGGGCGCATTTAGGTGAAGCCCCTACGTGGGATCTCGGAAATATCCAGCAAATCAATAGCGAACCAACACCACATGTGATGGATGCGTATCGAACGCTTCGTGATCAAACCGTGAAATGGTAACTGCGTGAAACGAAGTAGCTGGATACTTTTTGGTGCTACCGGTTTGCTCTGGGGAATTCCTTATCTTCTGATTAAAGTAGCCGTTGCCCCTGGCGAATTTACGCCAGCGTTCGTAGTATTTAGTCGTGTCGCGATAGGTGCGTCAATTTTAATTCCATATGCAATTTATACCGGAAAACTTAAAGGCGCTTTGCCTCACCTTAAATGGATACTTGCTTATGCGATTCTTGAAATGGTAATTCCTTGGTGGTTCATTTCTAATAGCGAAAAGAAAGTTACTTCTGGGCTTGCTGGTTTACTCATTGCGACCGTGGCATTTTGGACCACTCTTGTAGCCGCGGCGCTGGGAGACAGAACAGTTTGGCGTTTAAAGCGAGTTATCGGACTTGTGATTGGGTTTCTCGGCTTGGTTCTTGTAGTTGGTTTAGAAAGTTTGCGCGGAAATCAATCTATATTTGCGCTTTTAGAACTTCTCATCGCATCCTTCGGTTATGCCTTGGCTCCAACTTTGGTGAATCGCAAGATTCCACAAGTGGATGGAGCCGCCATCAACGGTCTTGCAACATTAATGACGGCTATCATTTATCTACCTTTTGCAATCACGCAATTTCCCAAACATCTTCCATCTGGCCATGCTATTGAATCCTTAATCTCTTTAGGTATATTCCCTACTGCGATCTGTTTTGTACTCTTTTTCAAGCTTCTCTCCGATGTTGGGCCTGCCCGTGCATCCCTTGTCGTTTACATGAATACGGCGATTGCTGTTGTATTAGGCGTTCTCATACTCCACGAAAAATTAACGATTGGAATTATTTCGGGTCTTCCACTTGTCCTGGTTGGATCATATTTTGCAACACGTAAAGAAGTTACTCCGTAAATCCAAGTCTGGCCAAGGCTTTTGGATCACGCTGCCACTCCTTAGAAACTTTTACATGCAGACCCAAATAACTCTTTCCATCCAAGAATGTCTCGATCGAGGCACGAGCACGCATCCCAGTATCTTTTAGTCGGCTCCCCTGAGGGCCGATGATGATTGATTTTTGACTGTCGCGCTCGACGTGAATGGTTGCGTGGATATCATAAAAATTCTTCCCCTCACGTTTGCTCATCTCATCAATCGTGACCATCACCGAATGTGGCAGTTCTTCATATAAATCTTGGATCGCTGCCTCGCGAATTAGTTCGGTGATATGCAATTCTGCGGCCTGATCGGTATCTATATCTTCAGGGTACAAGGACGGCGAAACAGGGAGCGCTTTTACCAATAGTTCCAGCAATAAATCGGTTTGATCTAAGTTTTTGGCAGAAATTGGAACGATCTCGTCAACGGTGATTCCGGTCTTTGCTACAAAATTCGAGATTTCCACCAATTTTTCAACAAGGCCATCATTTTTGGCGGTATCGACCTTGGTTACTGCAACATACAAGTGGCGAATATGACCTAATTGCTTCACGATGTATTCATCTCCCGCACCAATTGCTTCGTCCGCGGGTAAGCAGAGAAGCGCAGCATCCACTGACTCTAAATTCTCTTGAACCATCGCATTGAGGCGACTTCCTAGCAAAGTTTTTGGTTTATGAATTCCCGGAGTATCCACCAAAATCATCTGAAAATCTGGTCGAGATATAATTCCGCGGATTGGATTACGCGTTGTATTCGGATGGCTAGAGGTGATGACGATCTTCTTGCCAACAAGAGCGTTAACGAGCGTTGATTTACCTACGTTTGGGCGGCCAATAACGGCTACAAACCCGGCGCGATGCTCGTTTGTCATAACCGTAGTCTCCCACTATTGGCTGAGCGGTCCTACCAATTCCATAAAATCAGAGATGGATGTAACTAGCTCTGCGGTGCGATCGGCTATCAATCGATGACATCCATCGCTCGTAGGTGAAGTAATTTGCCCAGGTATAGCCATAACTGGTCGAAAAATCTCTGCCGCATCTCGTGCTGTCCGCAGTGAACCACTTCGGAAAGCGGCTTCTACAACAACGGTTGCTCGCGAAATCCCTGCAATTAAACGATTTCTCGTCAAGAATCTTGCTGGGATTGCATGAACGTTAGGTAGTACTTCAGAGACCAATAGACCAGATTCTACGATCTCTCGGAAGAGTCGATCATTGCCACTTGGGAAGATCGAATTAACTCCTCCCCCAAGTATCGCAATCGTAATTCCTTCGGCAACTAGCGCGCCTCTATGTGCAGCGCTATCTATCCCAAAAGCGCCACCGCTAACAACAGACCATTCGCGATCAACCGCACCAGCCGCAAAATCACCAGCGACTCTGATTCCATAGTTAGTGGGATTTCTTGTACCAACAATTGACATCGAATTTGCGATTTCCTGTAGGGCTTCGCGACGTCCGCGTCCTATCAAAGCTATCGGCGGCGCCTTTAGATCATCTAGTCGAATTGGCCAATCCACGTCTCTCCTGGTGATCAAAAAGGCATCTGATTTTCCAATTTGTTCGGTCAGCGATTTGAGATCTAACGCGTGAAGTGCGGGTTGCAATCGTGCACCACTTTTCTTGTGTTGTGCATAAGCACCGTTCTCAATCTGCTGTAAAAATTGCTCTGCTCCTAGATCACGATATTGGCTACTCCAATATTCTGATCCACCTTCAAATAGAGCTAGTAGCTGCAAATGAATAACATCCCAATCGGAAATCACAAGAATTCGGCCCCTTCACGAAGGTGATAAGCCATCTCTACATCTTCATAATTTGGCACAGTCCGACCGAATCGATCCGCGATTGACCAAGATAGACGGAGAACTTTATGAAATCCACGAGCGCTTAATCGCTCCTTTTCGAGTTCGTTGTGCAGAAATATCATTCCGTCTTTGCCTGCCCTGTACTTGTGGCGAAGTTGGCTAGCAGGAATTCTAGAATTAAGAGTCCATGACATTCCATGAAACCTTTCTGCGGCCATGGCTCTCGCCGTAATGACGCGCTCCCGAACAACAGCACTACTTTCGCCAAGATCAGACTGCATCATTTCTGTCCGAGTCGGGGCCTCTACATAAGTACGAATATCAATTCGATCTAACAGCGGGCCAGAGAGTTTTTGAAGATAGCGGCGGATTTGAGTCGCAGAACATGTGCAGCTTCGCCCACGTCCACTGTATTTTCCACATGGACAGGGGTTGGCGGCCAAAACTAAAAGGAAATTGGCCGGAAAGGAGATCGTTCCCGAAGCCCTAGAAATTGTTACTGATCCAGATTCAAGCGGTTGACGTAGAGCATCTAAGACACCGGAATTGCATTCCGGGGCTTCATCGATGAAGAGAACACCTGCATTTGCAAGGGAACATGCACCGGGGCGAATGACATGTGCGCCGCCGCCGATCATGGCGGTTGACGTTGTGGTGTGATGAGGAGCTATAAATGGTGGCAAAGTTGAAAGTACACCGCGTTCATCTAAAGCACCTGCAATCGAATGTATCGCCCCAACTGCTAAAACATTGGCCTGGGACAAGGGGGGTAACAGCGTTGGAATTCTCTCTGCGAGCATCGTCTTGCCAGTACCTGGTGGTCCGATAAAGAGAAGGTGGTGTGATCCGATGGCAGCAATTTCTAAAGCAAAGCGTGCTCGCCCTTGGCCGACAACATCGCTCAGATCTAGTTGGCTCTTAGTACTCTGCGGAGTCACAGGATAAATCTGTTCGGGAATTTCCCCGGTCTCCAAGTACGAAATGACTTCGGTTAAAGAATTAACACCAACAACTTCGATTTCTTTCACCGCCCTTGCCTCAGCAAGATTTGCATCGGGTACAACTGCACCATCAATTCCTAGATGAGAAGCAGCCAGAAGTGCTGGTAACACTCCTCGTATTGGCTTGACCCCACCATCCAGTGCTAATTCACCCATAAGGACGGTTCGACTCATATCGCCCTGCGCAATCAATCCCTGGGCAATAAGCAGTGCGACCGCTATTGGTAAATCAAATCCGGATCCACTCTTAGGTAACCAGGCAGGGGAAAGTGAAACAGTTACTCGTTTATTGGGCCAAGGTGCTCCGGAATTCAATAACGCAGAACGAACACGTTCTCGAGATTCTGATAGCGCAGCATCTGGGAGACCAAGCAATGTATAGCCGGGTAAGCCATCAGAAATATCTACTTCGATATCAATCAGATGTCCTGTCAAACCAACAAGTGCAATACTTTTAATGCGGGCTAAAGTCATTACAAGACACCACGGCGATAATCAATCTGTGGCTCCAAATTACCATTCAAGATAACAGCTGCGCAATCAATCCGGTATTCACTCCCCCATTTGTCGTGGAGAGAGATCCATGCCAAGGCCAATCGTTGTAACCGAAATGCCTTATGTCTATCTATCGATTCAAGAGGATGTCCAAACTTCCCACTTGTCCGGGTCTTTACTTCGACAAACAGTATGACACCGCTCTCCCGGGCAACTAGATCTATCTCACCATCTTTGATCCGCCAGTTACGTTCGATAATAAACGCACCTTGGCTAGCAAGGTACGCCGCAACATAAGCTTCGCCCGAGGCGCCAATTTCTTGAAGTTTTTTCATAGTGAAGTGACTCTATGAAGTTCCGAGGTTTCAGATAATAAAAATACCTTATCTTGTGGATCTATTAAAATTGTGGATTATCTCGTTTAGTATTCTTGGCGAATCGAGAAACCCAATAATATTACTCAATACGTACTGCTTACTTTTTAATGACTACAACTGGACATTCGGCATTGGCGATACAATGAGCACTTACCGAACCAATCAAAGTTTCTACTATTGGACTATGTCCTCTATTGCCTAGAACTAATAAATCTGCGCCTTTGCTCTTCTGGATCAACACCAATGCTGGATAACCCTCTTGAGTGGACGCAAGCACGCCGGTTGGATGGGGATCTCCAAAGACGTCCTTCATCTCTTTATCAAGTTGATACTGAGCAATTCTGGCTGGCTTTACTTTCATTTCTTCAACATCCATCCCATATCCGATGGAAGCTAACTCCAAACTTGGGAATCCAATCTGCCAGGCCCAAACAACTTCCAAATGCGCCCCTTGCTTCTTAGAAAATTCCCAGGCCCAATGGAGAGCAGCACTTGAATTCGCCGAACCGTCAATACCAACAACGACTCTCTTAAAGTCAGAACCAGAATTTTTATGGATCATTTTCAGCTCCTTTTTTAATACTCTATCTGTACGCCTGTATAGAAGTCTTGTCAAAGAAGTTCAGTCAGCCGAGTTAATTATTGAGCGTAGAAATAATTTGATGGTTAATTTAAAGAGTGCTAGCGCCTAAAGCAATAATATTTGCAAATGATTTCCGGTGAATCTCACAAATTCCTAATCTGCTCAAGGCCTGTGTGTGAGCTGCTGTTATGTAACCCTTATGTTTGGCGAAACCATAACCAGGATACTTCGTATCATTCTCAATCATGATTCGATCTCTATAAACCTTTGCCAAGATCGATGCTGCGCTAATTGATTGCGCGACTTGATCGCCTTTCCATACCGCTAAATTTGGAATTGCCAATCCCTCGATTACGTATCCATCTGTCAATATATATTCGGGAGTTACCGCCAAAGAATTGATAGCCCTTCTCATGCCTTCGATATTCGATTTGTGTAATCCGATTTGATCGATTTCTTTGGGTGAAATTTCAATAATTGACCAGGCAACTGCTTCTGACTTAATTACATCAAAGAGTTGTTCTCTAACTTTTTCTGTAAGCACCTTAGAGTCAGCAACTCTAGAAAGTAATTGTGAATCTGCATTATCAAGCGCAACAGCCGCAATAACTAGTGGGCCCGCACAAGGGCCTCTCCCAGCTTCATCAACGCCAGCAATGATGGATATGCCGCTATCTCGCAATGAACTTTCGATCCCGATCATCAGGAATGCTTTGTGACCGGAATCCTTGAAAGGTCATGTGCTACAGAAAGGAATGACAGGTGATTCAGCGGCCAGACAATTACTTCAGCTCGGCCAACAACATCGCCAAGTGGAACCATGCCTTTATGAACATCATCAGTGTGAAAACGTGAATCAGCGCTTGCGCCTCTATGGTCCCCCATGACCCAAATAAAACCGTTAGGAACCGTTACATCAAACTTTGAGTCGCTAGGTGCATTGCCAGGATAGAGATAACTTTCATTTATTGACGTTCCATTTATCTGCAGGTGGCCTTTTGCATCACAACAGAGAACATGGTCGCCACCAACACCAATAACTCGTTTTACTAAATATTGAGTAGCCGGATCAGGCAAAATACCTACATCAACCATTGCCGTCTTGAGATCACGAGTCAGAATTGAGCCGGTAGGTTCAGGTGCTGCCCCTAACCAATTATCTGGATCCTTAAAAACAACGACTTCACCACGACGAATGTCACTAAAAATTGCTGAAAATTTATTGACTGCAATGCGGTCACCGATTGATAGCGTGTTCTGCATCGAACCTGAAGGCACAAAAAAGAAATGCACAAAAAAGGTTTTGATTATGATAGAGACGACCAGCGCCGAAATAACAATTATCGGAACTTCGCGAAGTAGCGATCCCTTCTTAGGAAGGCGCATACAGGAAGTACTTAGGCTTGTTCGGTCTCAGCAGCGGCTTCTGGAGCGGTCTCTTCGACTGCTACTTCTGCAACCACTTCTTCAACCACAGCTTCAACCACAACTGGAGTTTCGACTACTACCGGAGCTACTTGTACTTCTTCGATCTCGACAATATCTTCAACGATATCTTCAACGATGAACTCGTTATTAGCGCCACGGCGTTCTTTGATCTTTGAAGCCTTACCGCGAAGATCACGGAGGTAATAAAGCTTTGCTCGACGGACATCACCGCGACGGACCATTTCAAACTTTTCGATAACTGGAGTGTGTACAGGGAATGTACGTTCCACTCCGACACCGTAAGAGAGTTTGCGGATTGTGAAGGTCTCGCGGACTCCGGCACCTTGACGGCGGATAACTACACCTTGGAAAACCTGAATACGGCTCTTGGAGCCTTCGATAACACGAACGTGAACTTTGATCTCGTCGCCGGAGCGGAAATTGATAATGCCCTTGCGGAGCGAGGCGGCATCAACCGCATCTAAGACGTTCATGGGTAATCCTTTGTTCATTGAGTTAAATGCTCATTAAGCAGCTATTTCCGAAGTACGTATCTTGCCACAATTTGGCGAGGCTAGCCAATTTCGCGAATTAGGGCCGAATGTAGGGCTGGACCAGCCGCAATGACCATCTCCACGCCCGCCGGACCACCATTGCGACCCGTAACAAGGGCTCCCGCCTCACGGGCTATCAATCCTCCGGCAGCGAGGTCCCATTCCTTCAGACTGGCCTCAAAATAGCCATCGACCATACCGCTGGCTACGTGGCATAAATCCACTGCAGCGGCGCCAAGTCGACGAACATCTCTGACTTTTGGGATTAACTCCGCAATCTTGGCGGCTTGCTCACTGCGTTGTTCGGAGTCGTAAGAAAATCCAGTTGAAATCAGCGCATCCATCAATTGAGGTGTGTCACTACAGTGGATTTTTCTACCGTTCAAAAATGCACCGCCATCACGAACCGCGTGCCAGAGTGAATTAATCGAAGGTGCATACACAACTCCAATTAGTACTCCATCAGAATCCTTCGCAGCGATGCTTATGTTCCACCCCGGTAGCCCATAAAAATAGTTGACTGTTCCATCTATCGGATCAATAACCCAGGTGATTCCAGATTTACTCTCTCGCTCTGCGCCCTCTTCACCAATAATCCCGTCATCGGGGCGCGCCTGCAAAAGTGCATTAACAATGAGTTCTTCACTTGCATGATCCATATGTGTTGCAAAATCTCGTGCTGAACTCTTCAGGTTGATATCGAACCCATCTGGGCGATTACTCAATAATTCACCAGCTTTTTGCGCAATGCCTTCGGCAAGCACAAGTAACTCTTGGCCAAGAAGAGAATTTCTGGAAGAAGTCATGGCTAGAATCTATGTATGTTTACGCCGTATCGCAAACTCCTTGCCACCCCGGGTGCGTTGCGATTTTCTATAGCTGGCAGCTTGGCGCGGCTACCCATTTCGATGACGGGCTTATCCATCACCTTCGTGATTGTCCACATAAAGCACTCCTACACCTTGGCGGGAACCGTTGCTGCAGGTGCGGCACTAATCGCCACAATGTTTAGCCCAATCTGGTCAAGATATGCCGACCGCCTTGGCCAACGAAAAGTCTTACGTTTCACTATTCCTTTTTACATCATCTTTGACCTGATCTTCTTACTGACAATCAGCAAAGATGCTCCGACGTACATCTGGATGTCATCCATATTTATTGCAGAAATCTTCCTCCCGAACATCGGAGGTCTAGTCCGTCGCAGATGGCTATGGAGCTTGGGCGAAGACAGAGTCCTGATAAATACGGCGTATTCCTACGAAGCCTTCATCGATGAACTCATTTTTATGATTGGACCGCTGCTGGCAAGTACAGCAGCAACTTTTATTGCTCCAGCGGCTGGAATGATCCTGGCTTTCACCTTCATGGCGATCGGAACCACGTTATTCATCTCTCAGCGAGCAACAGAACCTGCTCCGTTTGTACAACCCAAGGATGTAAAGCGCACACATGTTTTAGGTAACCCAATCGTCAGGGCGGTCTTCTTTCCATTTATATTTCTTGGAGCTTTCTTCGGGTCCGTCACGCTGGTGATTGTTGCCTACGTCCAGGAACATCACGACACAGCATGGACCGGATTGTTGCTAGCCATCTGGGCGGCGGGTAGTGGAATTGCAGCAATCATTAACGGGATTATTAAATGGAGGATCAGCGATGCAAGCCGGTTCCGACTGAATTTGATTGGGATCGTTGTCGTGACAATTCCCCTACCCTTTATTCATTCCCTATGGATGCTAGGAATTGCGCTGTTCATATCTGGGTTTGGTGTCGCACCACTCATTGTCGCCGGGTATAACGTTGCTGAGAAATCGGCAGCTCCTGAAAAGGTCACTGAAACCTTGGCATGGGTCATTGCAGGTCTTACCTTGGGAAGTGTGTTGCCCGGAACTTTGACGGGCCACATTATCGATCACAGTGGCGCAGCACGAGCCTTCTTGATCCCGTTTTCCACGCTAGTTTTAGCAAACATCACCACCCTGCCTTTCTTGCGGACGTGGCGCAGAATTGCTGAACATTAATTTTTTTGCTACTTCGCCCCGCTAACTCCCCTCAATTAGCCTCGTTCTGTGGCACTCTTTCCCCGTGAGTGATCTGCGCCTGATTGGCCGTTCCGAAGATGGAACCGAGCTCGAACTGCAAACCCAAGATGGGGTCTCCTTTACCCTTCGAATAAGCGACCATCTGCGTTCTCTTGTGAATCAACCACGACTTGTTGCGGTAGAAAATATTGATGAGCGATCGACTGTGACAGTAAAAGATGTTCAATCACGATTGCGCGGCGGAGAGACTATTGATTCGATTGCTCGGAGCACCGATTGGTCTCTGGATAAGATTGAAAAATTCTCTGGGCCCATACTTCAAGAGCGCGCATACATAATCGGGTTGGCCCTTGAAGCCCAGCTCCGAAAAGAGAAGCATTCTCCGACTTTAGTCACGGCGGTTATCTCGCAACTGGCTCCACGTGGCGTTGACATGTCATTGGTTGAGTGGAACACATGGCGAGAGGTAGATGGCTCATGGAATATTTTGTTGAGCTATCCGATTAAGGAAGATTCAACCAGCGAAGCCAACTGGAGTTTTGATGTAAACAACCGATCCTTGTCGGCGCTCGACGATGGCGCGGCTTGGATTTCTGGCGAGGACCAAGCTGCTCGTCAAACTTCACCATCACATGGCATTGTCGCAAATACTCCAGCACCTCGTTTGGTCTCGGTCAAAGAGAGTGAAGTGGTAGAAACCATTCGCATCTCTTCACTTGATGCAATTATTGATAGTGGGCCAAGCATTGAAGAGCTGGTTCCAGAAGATGCAAAACGGGATGGTGTCACAAGGCGGTTAAAGATCCCATCATGGGATGACATTATGTTTGGTGGACCTAAAGAGATATTTGGTGGACCTAAAGAGCCTTCAGAAGAGGAATAGCCACTTCGCTTTCCGTCACCCCACCATGATGCCCCACCATCGCAGATTCTTGCGCTATGCGACTTGGATCAATCAGAATTACATCAGTCGAAGGAATCGCGATGACATCTCCCATGCGTTCATAACTATCTTCACTTATTACCGGTCCAAATAAACCCTCGTAGATTGCCTCTTCTTTTGTGTAAATAAGCGCACGATTCTGCAAATATTCACGCCAAGTGATCGCGGTTTCGTTGATGCAACCTTGCTGGACGTAGATGTGACGCGCCCTGGGCTCGCCACCAACAAGGGTGACGTTTTCCATCAACGAATTATCTTCTCCGAGAATTATTTTTTCACCAGCATTTACCATCCCATGATCTGCGGTAATAAAAAATTGAGTGTTTCGGGGAAGTTCTGAGATCAAGAGTGTGATTAACCCTGCGATCGATTCAAGGGCAACTAACCATTTTTCACTTCCTACGCCATCGTTGTGACCGGCGTGGTCGAGAGAATTTATGTACAGGTAGGCAAATGAATTGGGCTCTGCAAGCGCTACCTTTGCTTGCGCAACCATATCTGGAATTCGATTTGCTCCTAAATATTTAGCTCCACGTAAAGATGCCTGAGTAAATGCGCTCTCTTCGTAGCGCTTCTCTGCAATATTCGCAACGGAAATTCCATGCGCAACAGCCCGCTCAAAGAGAGTTGGTATCTTCTGCCAAAAAAGTGGATCAACTCTGTCATCCCATTTAAGCGCATTAAGTAATCGGCCAGGAGTCCCAGAATCCGGAACTTTTACGGTGTATCCCAACATTCCATGAATACCGGGTAATTCACCGGTACCCAGTGATGTCAGGTTAGTAACTGTTGTCGAAGGAAAATGTGAAGTGAGCGCTGCGACGGTGACGATCTCCTTAAATATCGGAAATTCAGCGCGGTACTGTGACAGGGCCTCTAAACCCATTCCATCGACTAAAAGCAGGCAGGTTCTTTTTGATTCGGGTAGCGAGAGCGGATTGGTGCCCCCTGGCAATCCCAAAGATGCAAAGATCGATTGCGACAGATCTGACAGTCCAAAGCCCACCTCCCCATCCTGCCGTAATTTGCGTGGCAAGATACGCGTCATGGCACGTACCCCTAAAGCCGTTCTCCCGAAAGCTGGCGAGAACCCAGGCAAGATCGTTGATATCGATGTCTCGCAAGAGATGTCGGAGTCTTTCCTCGAATATGCCTACTCCGTTATTTATTCTCGAGCACTCCCAGATGCTCGAGATGGATTAAAGCCAGTTCAGCGCCGTATCTTGCACATGATGTTCGAAATGGGTCTTCGCCCAGATAAGGGTCACGTTAAATGCGCCCGAGTCGTCGGTGAGGTAATGGGTAAATTGCACCCCCACGGAGATGGTGCAATTTATGATGCTGCCGTCCGTCTGGCCCAACCATTCACGACCCGACTCCCCCTCATTGATGGTCACGGAAATTTTGGATCCTTAGACGCTGGCCCCGCTGCCATGCGTTACACAGAGGCCCGTTTGGCCGCAGCTGCCATGGCCATGGTTGACGAAGCGGATGAAAATACCGTTGATTTCGGCGGCAATTATGATGGACAACTCTTGGAACCATTGGTTCTCCCAGCTGCATTCCCAAATTTACTCGTAAATGGAGCGACCGGTATCGCTGTTGGCATGGCGACAAATATGCCGCCACATAATCTTGGCGAAGTAGTGGCAGCCACCAAGTATTTGATTGACAACCCAAAGGCGACACTTAAGCAGTTAATGAAATTGGTTCCTGCGCCAGATTTCCCAACAGGTGGAGAGATCGTTGGACTTGAAGGAGTCGCAGATGCGTACTCAAATGGTCGAGGCTCTTTTAAAGTTCGTGCGACGGCAGTCATAGAAAAAGTTACCAGCCGTAAACAAGGAATTATCATTACAGAATTCCCCTTCAACATTGGTCCAGAAAAAGTTGTTGAAAAGATTGCCGACCTTGTCAAAAGTAAAAAAATCCTTGGTATCTCAGATATTGTGGATCTTTCCGATGGGCAACAGGGAACTAAAGTGGTTATCGAGATCAAGAATGGATACGAACCAGAAGAAATTCTAGAGAAGTTGTACAAGTTGACACCTATGGAAGATCAATTTTCCGTTAACGCGGTAGCGCTCGTAAATGGCAAGCCGCTTACTTTAGGACTTAAAGAATTACTCCAGGTCTTCATCGAACATCGAATCGAGGTGGTCCGACGCCGCTCCGAATTTCGTAAGGCCAAGGCCGAAGGTCGCCTAACCCTTGTCGATGGACTGCTAAAAGCGATCGTCGATATAGATAAAGTTATAAAGATCATTCGAGCTTCTGATGACGCCGCTGTCGCAAAAGCAGCGTTAATTAAGGGTTTTAAGCTGTCAGACGAGCAAGCCAACTATATCTTGGATATGCCTCTGCGTCGTCTCACGAAGATGAGCAAGTTAGAACTTGAATCAGAGCAGAAGGAATTGAGCACAATAATTGCTCACTTAAAAAAGCTTCTATCTAGTGAAGAGAATATTAAGGCCCAAGTTTCAGAAGAATTAACGCAGGTGTCTAAAAACTTTGCAACTCCCCGTCGCACCAGGATTGGTGCTGCTTAAGCGTCGATCCGATCTCGATCAATCTCTGCATTCGAAATAAATTCTTTGCGGGGAGCAACTTCGTTTCCCATAAGTAATTCAAAGATCTCTTCTGCCGCCTTCGCATCCTTCATGGTTACGCGACGTAAAGTGCGCTTCTCCGGGTCCATGGTGGTTTCGCGCAATTGATCCGCATCCATTTCGCCGAGGCCTTTGTAGCGCTGAACCGGTTCTTTCCAACGCTTGCCAGCAGCAGTTAAATCAGCAAGAATTTTCTTCATCTCATCATCACTGTATGTGTAGTGCAATTCTCCGCGCTTGCCACCGACGACATCAATACGATGAAGAGGCGGAATTGCCGCAAAGACTCGGCCATCTTCAATCAGCGGGCGCATATAACGATAAACCAAGGTTAAGAGAAGGCAGCGAATATGCGCTCCATCAACGTCCGCATCGGACATCAGGATTACTCGGCCATAACGAGCATCATTCAAAGTAAAGGATGCGCCAGAGCCGGCACCAATAACCTGAATAATTGAAGCACACTCATTGTTCTCTAACATCTGTGAGAGCGAAGCCTTTTGAACATTCAAGATTTTTCCGCGGATCGGAAGGATCGCCTGGAACTCAGAGTTACGCGCAGCCTTAGTGGTGCCAAGCGCCGAGTCTCCCTCTACGATGAAGAGTTCGGTGCGAGCTGTGTCATCGGAGCGGCAGTCCGATAATTTGGTGGGCAGAGAGCTGCTCTCTAATGCATTCTTGCGGCGCTGAAGATCCTTGTGCGCCCGAGCCGAAATGCGCGTGCGCGATGCGGCAGCCACTTTCTCCAGAATCGAACGACCGGTGGCTTTATCTATCCGCTTACTAGAACTGAAAAAATTCTTGAGTTCCTCTCCAACAACTGCGGCAACGATCTTGGTCGCGGCAGCAGTTCCCAAAACTTCCTTTGTCTGACCCTCAAATTGCGGTTCGGACATACGAACCGTGACTACCGCTGTGAGGCCCTCAAGTACATCATCCTTGATGACATCAACTTCGTTGTTCTTAAGCGTCTTAGAGGCCCGTAGAGCATCGTTGAAGGCCTTAGTAATTGCCCGTTCAAAGCCTGCAGTGTGTGTTCCGCCCTTGGGGGTCGAAATAATATTAACGAAAGAGGCCATATTGCTATCGAAACCGTTGCCCCACTGCATCGCGATATCCACGCCCATGGTCCGACTAACTTCTGTCGGCATCATGTGTCCCTTGTCATCCAAGACAGGAACTGTTTCTAAATAATCACCGTTACCTGAAATTCGAATTACTTCACCAACGGGTTCATCGGGGCGTAAGAACGAACAGAACTCTGAAATTCCACCTTTGTGCAGAAAAGTTTCAGAAGTTTTCGAACGTGCTCGGTTGTCATTAACAATTAATTCGAGTCCGGGTACTAAAAATGAAGTTTGGCGAGCCCTGGCATAAATATCTTCAATAGCAAGTTCGGCTTCCTTGAGGAAAATCTGCTTATCGGCCCACCATTTAACGCGAGTTCCAGTTACTTTTGCTGCGACTTTACCAATGACCCGTAAGCCAGATTTTTCTTCGAAGGGAGCTTTCGGGCCATCACCATCAAATATTCCGGCATTTCCACGCTGGAATGACATCCAATAAATTTTTCCATCGCGGTCAACTTCTACATCCAGACGCGATGAGAGTGCATTTACTACAGATGCACCAACGCCATGAAGCCCACCCGAAGCTGCATACGAACCACCACCAAATTTTCCACCGGCGTGCAATTTAGTCATAACTACTTCTACGCCAGTAAGGCCAGTCTTTGGCTCTTTATCAACCGGAATTCCGCGACCATTGTCATGTACTTCTACTGAACCATCGGCTTCCAAATTAATTTCGATTTTGTTGCAATGCCCTGCAAGTGCTTCATCAACAGAGTTGTCGATGATTTCCCAGAGACAATGCATGAGGCCACGAGAATCAGTTGTGCCGATATACATTCCTGGGCGCTTGCGAACGGCATCAAGACCTTCGAGAACGGCAAGGTCTTTGGCTGTATAGCCATTAGCTGTCGTCGCGGTTTTATCATCGGTTGCCATGAGGCGCAAGGTTATCGGTGAGTTAGACACGAATTGCCCTTTTGGGACCCTAGTCAGCGAGAAATTTCTGTGAAATTCAAGAAAAATCACTTTCAAGGCGCGAGGAATAAAAGAGACATGGTTTACTGTTCCACTAGGAAGAAGAAATAAGGCTAAACCACATAACTAGAAAAGGAGCAGTCGATGACCGAACAAATGATCCTCGAACCTACCCCTCTTAATGCGATCGATCGTTGTGATCGTTGCGGTGCTCAGGCCTATGTCCGCGCCACTTTACTTAACGGTGGAGAATTACTTTTCTGCGGCCACCATGCGAAGGAATACTCTGAAGGTCTGAAATCTGTTGTTGCGACGATTCAGGATGAGACCTCAAAGCTGGTAGAAACTCCAACATCGTCCCTCTAACTGCCTAAAAGTAACTGAAGAGACGCTAAGAAACCTGGAATGCTGCAGTCTCTAAAACGAAGTTGATTGCTTCACTCCAATCCTCATTATTCATGTGATTAGGAGTGATGAGGTGGTAAATTTTTTTGCCGGTGATCTGATCATCATGCTCTAGGAATGACCACTCAGCGAATTTTAAGTGGTGCTTCTCTCAATCGAGATAGTCACGCAAAACTTGTGAACGACTTGGATGACGTAACTTTGACATGGTTTTTGATTCAATCTGGCGAATGCGCTCACGGGTTACGCCGTAAACTTTGCCGATTTCGTCCAAAGTTTTTGGCTGGCCATCTGTCAGCCCAAATCGCATAGCCACTACCCCAGCTTCACGCTCAGACAAAGTGTCGAGTACCGAATGCAATTGCTCTTGGAGCAAGGTGAAGGAGACGGCATCAGCAGGAACGATCGCCTCAGAATCTTCGATCAAATCTCCGAATTCAGAATCGCCTTCTTCGCCGAGTGGTGTGTGCAAGGAAATCGGCTCTCGACCATATTTTTGAACTTCGACAACCTTTTCAGGTGTCATATCCAGCTCTTTGGCCAATTCTTCTGGGGTAGGTTCGCGACCAAGATCCTGAAGCATCTGCCTCTGAACACGAGCAAGCTTGTTAATAACTTCGACCATATGAACCGGAATACGGATCGTACGAGCCTGGTCAGCCATCGCGCGAGTAATAGCCTGGCGAATCCACCAGGTTGCATACGTTGAAAACTTGTATCCCTTTGTGTAGTCAAACTTTTCTACAGCGCGGATCAGGCCAAGGTTTCCTTCTTGAATGAGATCCAAGAAGAGCATTCCACGTCCGGTATAACGTTTTGCCAAAGACACTACTAAGCGAAGGTTAGCCTCCAGCAAGTGATTCTTAGCTCTACGGCCTTGAAGCACTAGCTGTTCATATTCGCGCTTTAGTTTCTTATCAATTTTCTTATCGTGAGCGAGCTTCTCTTCTGCGAAAAGTCCAGCCTCGACTTGCAGTGATAGTTCAACTTCCATCTCGGCATTCAGCAGCGGAACACGGCCAATCAACTTGAGGTAATCCTTAACCGGATCGGCAGTTGCACCGGCAGTCAGGACTGTTTGTGCTGGTGCATCGTCTTCTTCTGAATCTTTGATGGTGAAGGCATTCTCTTCGTTCTGGGATTCCTCCGCTACGTTGACTACGCGGATTTCCGCTTTCTCATCTTCTTCAGCAACGATCTCTTTTACTTCTTCTACAAGCGTTTCTAAATCTTCTAATTCAATTTCTTCAAGCTCGACTTCTTCGCCATCAATCTTTGTGATAACTGTTTTGCCTGGCTTGGCAGGATTCTTCTCGACTACTTCTGCAACCCGTCGTGCTTCCAACTCTGCCTTAGTAGGAAATAGTTTTCTGCCCGCCGCCTTCTTCTCTGCCGCAGCTTGCGCATCCGATTCCTTTTTCAAACGAAGTGCTTCAAGTTCGGCCTTCGTTGGAAAACGACGTGGACCCGTCGAAGGTTTCTTTGCGGCTACTTTTTTAGCAGGAGCTTTTTTAGCAGCAACTTTCTTCGCAGTTGTTTTGGTCGCAGCAACTTTTTTTACAACACTCTTCTTAGGTGCAGCGCTACTTGTCTTTACTGCCTTGTCGCCTTTTTTGGGCGCACGAATTACAGCCACGGAACATCCTTTGGTTTGCCTGGCCTAACTTTGCCGACCAGTCGAATCGTTACACATATTATAATTTGTCCACAGGCTACTTTGCACATCCGAACTGGATTTTGACCACGGCGCGTCAAAGATTCTGATCTTTATCGGATCTTTATCCCGGTTTTACCGTGTTATCGGGTTTGCAGCGCCTCGCGGAGCAATTCACCCATGGTTTCGACCTCAATGAGGAAGCCATCATGGCCAAATGGAGAGATTATTGTCGATAGTGGCCTTGCCGTCGGAGTTAGCTCCACAATCTCCTCCTGAAGTCTGATGGGGAAAAGCCGATCGGTATCAATCGAAACGACCGAGACCGGCACTGTGACCCCTGCTAACGCGGCAGCGACTCCCCCACGACCCCGTCCTACATCATGGCCGTTCATAGCTTCGGTCAACACGATATATGTATTGGCGTCAAAGCGCTTCGCTAGCTTGTTGGCCTGGTGGTCTAGGTAGGACTCAACTGCATATCGACCTGTTTCATCGCCCTGTAATTCGCGACCAAATCGAACATCCATTTCAGATTCTGTTCTATACGTTAGGTGGGCAATCCGACGTGCGATTCCCATACCTTCTGTAGGGCCAACTTCTTGCTCGTAGTAATCCCCGCCATTGAAATATGGATCTTTCTTGATCGCCCGAATCTGAATAGACGCAGCCCCGATCTGATCACCGGTTGCAACCGCGGAAGACCCGATAGTGCAAATTGCTTTAACTCGCTCTGGATGATCGATCGCCCACTCCAAAGAGCGCATGCCACCCAAAGATGGGCCTACTGAAAGTAAATAACTCGTTATTCCGAGGAGATTCGTCAGTTGCAACTCTGCTGCAACCATGTCCCGGATTGTAACGGCTGGAAACCTAGAACCCCAACGTTTTCCATCTGGGGCTAAGGACGATGGACCAGTACTTCCTTGGCAACCGCCAATAACATTTGGACAAATAATAAAATATTTATTCGAGTCTAAAGGCAAGCCTGGGCCAACAATTGAAGGCCACCAGCCAGGTATATCAGACCAACCAGTTAAAGCATGATTAACAAGAATCGCGTTGTCACGATTGTCGTTGAGATCGCCCCATGTTTGATAAGCAATAGTTATATCGGGAAGGACCTCGCCAGATTCCAAGGCAAGGTCCCCGATATTTATGAATTGGCGATCACCGGGATCGTGGCTTTCTAGCCAAGCTCCCGTAACAGGACTATCGCCATCATTCATATACTTTTTTTTACTTCGCCGCAGCAAAGCCTCCTTCAAGGTCAGCTTTAATGTCGATGATGTTTTCAAGTCCTACTGAGAGACGGACCAAACCAGGTGTAACTCCAGCGCTGATTTGCTCTTCTGGGCTCAACTGAGAGTGAGTTGTTGATGCTGGATGAATGACCAAGGAACGCACGTCACCAATATTTGCAACGTGTGAATGTAACTTGAGCCCTTCTACAAACTTCTTGCCAGCTTCAATACCGCCCTTTATTTCGAAGGAGAGGACTGCTCCTGAACCACTCGGAGCATACTTCTTGGCCAATGCATTCCACGGGGATGAAGCCAGGCTTGCATAATTAACTTTTTCGACCTGTGGGTGCGCCTCCAAAAATGCAGCAACAGCCTGAGCATTTTGTACGTGACGCTCAATACGCAATGAAAGAGTTTCAAGGCCGATCGCCAATAGCCATGCGTTGAACGGACTTACAGCTGCGCCTGTATCACGAAGCAAGGTCAAGCGAATTTTGAAGATGTAGGAGAGATTGGCTCCAAAAGCAGAACCCACACCCAGAGCCTGCGCATAAACCAAGCCGTGATAGGAAGGATCTGGCTCGTTAAAACCAGGGAACTTGGTTTTGAACTGGGCGTAATCGAACTTACCCGAATCAACAATCGCACCAACAACAGAATTTCCGTGACCAGACAAGAACTTTGTTGCCGAATGGACTACTACGTCGGCACCGTGTTCGATTGGGCGGATCAAAAATGGTGTTGCAACGGTGTTATCGATAATCAGTGGAACGCCATTCTCGTGGGCGATCTTTGATACCGTCTCGATGTCAAGAATATCGTTCTTAGGATTAGAAATAGATTCGCCAAAGAATGCTTTGGTATTTGGGCGTACCGCCTTGCGCCATGACTCAGGATCATCTGGATTCTCTACGAAAGTTACTTCGATGCCAAATTTCGGCAAGGTGTAGTGGAACAAGTTATAAGTTCCGCCGTAAAGACTTGGTGAAGAAACTATGTGATCGCCAGCTTCCGCAACGTTTAAGACAGCGTATGTGGTTGCAGCAGAACCAGAGGCAAGAAGAAGCGCTGCAACTCCACCTTCTAGAGCCGCGATGCGCTGTTCGACAGCATCTTGTGTTGGGTTCATCAACCGGGTGTAAATATTTCCAAGTTCTGCAAGGCCAAATAGATCAGCCGCATGCTTTGTATCGCGGAAAACATAAGCGGTTGTCTGAAATAGTGGCAAGGCGCGAGCGCCTGTAGTTGGATCTGGTACTTGACCAGCGTGAATCTGACGTGTTTCGAAAGCTGCATTTTCGGATGAAAATGACATGACATACCTCCCAGAAAATAAGGGGGCTTAAATGGATTGGGGAAATATCCCCTGATCATTTTTAACCCACGCTTGCCGATTACCCTTTGTAATCGACCTGGTCTTCACCCGGAGCACCCCACCGTGGTGGAGGGTTGCCGTCCAGTAAGCCGGGGCTAAAACCTGGAACTCGTGACCTAGGTAAATACTAAAGAACTAGCGGGGCAAATGCAAAATCATGACTTCTTATTCCGAAGCGACCGCTGCAGCAAAATCTGCCATTGAGTTAAAAGTCCATTCGATATCCAGCGAGCCGCCCGGGTCCGGGGTTGCGCCCCATCCTGGGACGTCGTGCCGGCGATTAATCCATAAGCTGGCAATTCCCCGGCGCTTGGCCGGAACATGGTCGTGGAACAAACTTTGGGCCACATGAAGTAGTTGCTCTTTCTGTATCCCTAGGCGCTGGATTTCTGCTTCTAGATATTCAAAATTTCGGTCGGCAGGCTTATACGACCCAATATCTTCTGCGGTCAGAATTGATGTGAATTGCACGTCGAGCCTCTTATTAGAACCTGCAAATGATTGGCGATCGACGTTTGAGAGAATGATCAATTTAAATTTTCTCGCAAGGTAAGTCAGGGCTTCATGGCTGTCAGGGAATGCGGGCCAATCGGGTACTGATGCTCCAAAAGAAGTGGCTTGCGCATCGCTCACTGCTGCCCCCAATTCGATCCCTAGGCGTCGCAAACTCTTGGCCAAGATCGAGGGATATTTCTCTGCTGGAAATTCTGCCTCCGCAGCTGCTTCATGTTTTGAATAAGCTGTCAAAAGTTCTTCCGCCGACAGCGCTAATCCATTGCTTGCTGCCCATGGAAGTAAAAATTGTGCAATCCCGGTTTCCCAATCAATAAGGGTCCCGTAACAATCAAAGCTCAGAGCTTTAAAATCTTTAAAATCTTTGCGGTTCATTTTTGAGTGACTTCTCGCCACCCAGATGTAATTGGAAGTCGACGATCTTTTCCAAAAGCACGCCGACTTATTTTTGTGCCAGGAGGATATTGACGTCGCTTGTATTCGGCCTTGTCCACCATCTGAATCACACGAGTTGCAAGCACTTCGTCAAAACCTGCTTGCAGCAATCCCTGCATGCCACCGTCGTTTTCGATGTAAATCGTAAGAATGCGATCCAGAAGTTCGTACTCTGGCAATGAATCACTATCTTTCTGATCTGGCCGTAGTTCTGCGCTGGGCTCTTTGGTAATCGAATTTTCGGGAATTGGCGGTATTTCTCCGCGTTCGGCGGCAGCCTTATTTCGCCACCGTGCGATCGCCCAGACTTCAGACTTAAGCAAATCTTTTATGGGTGCAAATCCGCCCACAGCATCTCCATACATCGTCGAATATCCCACGGCTAATTCAGATTTATTGCCAGTGGCCAGTACTAAGTGGCCATCCTGATTTGATAAGCCCATGAGCGTAGTGCCGCGCACGCGGGCCTGGACGTTCTCTTCGGCTATTCCAGTCAGCCCAACGTTATTGAGAAAAGAATCGACCATGGGTTGGATTTCTAGAACTCGGTAATTGAGCCCAATTCGCTTGGCAGAGTCAGCCGCGTCGCTCAACGAATGTTCTGATGAATATCTGCTTGGCATTGCCACGCCAAATACTTGTTTAGCACCGATCGCATCAGCTGCGAGCGCCGCCGTTACTGCAGAATCGATACCCCCTGACAACCCCAAGACCACAGAAGGGAAACCATTCTTCTTCACATAATCGCGCAAGCCGACCACAAGTGCCTGCCAGATCTCGGCTTCCGGACCAAGGCGTTCGGCGGCGCCATGAATGTTCTTGAGATATCCACCGATGCGTTCTTCACTAATAACATAATCAGGATTACTCGTGGCACATTTCGCGTCTACATCAATGACCATCAGTCCATCCGCAAACTGCGGCGCCCGGGCAATCAGATCTCCGGTTGCAGAAACCGCGATGCTATCCCCGTCAAAGACCAAGTCATCTTGCCCGCCGGTCATGTTCACATAAAGAAGTGGGGCATTAATTTCTCTTGCCCTGCGTCGGACCAGCGCCGCTCGAAGATCATCTTTATTGCGTTCGAACGGGCTGCCATTTGGTACGACAACAAGTCCTGGAGTTCGGGCAGCTAATTCCGAGACGGGTCCGTGTTCTCGCCAAATATCCTCGCAGATTGCAAAGCCCACATCTACCCCATGGATCCGAACAATTAAAGATTCGGAGCCGGGAACAAAATTGCGATATTCATCAAATACACCGTAATTAGGTAAGTGGTGTTTGATATATCTTGCAACTACCTGGCCGCGATAAATAATTGCGATGGCATTCTGAGGGCGTTGATTCTCGCTCTCCTCAAGGTAACCAACGACGCTTACTAATTCTCCGTAGTCATATAATTTTTGCGACAATTGTTGCAAAGCCGCCCTAGAGGCCGACCTAAAGGTTGGACGCAAGGCCAAATCCTCAACGGGATATCCTGTCAATATCATTTCGGGCAGAACCAAGATGTGGGCTCCGGCGCTGGCGGCCTTACCCGCGTATTCCAAAATCAATTCGGAATTGCCGGGGAAATCCCCGACCTTGGGATTTATTTGAGCAAGAGCAACCCGCAATTGTCCGATTGGTTGATTGCTCACACCCCCACTCTATCTGCTCACTATTTCACGTAAGGCACAGGCGGAGTAGACTTTGGGCAGCCGCGGACCATTTCTGGCCGCGAGCCCTAAGGGGAAAAATGTCTAACGCTCGTGCCCAACGCACCTCGATATCTGATCTTGCCGCCAAGAAAAAAAGTGGCGAAAAATGGTCAATGATCACCTGCTACGAAGAGATGACTGCAAGAATTTTCGATGAGACTGGGATTCCCGTACTCCTCGTGGGAGATAGTGCTGGCAATAATTTTCTGGGCGAAGAGAACACCATCCCCGTGACCCTCGATGAAATGATCATGCTTTCTCGCGCAGTTGTCCGTGGTTCGAACAAGGCCTTAGTTGTCGCCGACCTTCCGTTTGGTTCTTATGAAAAATCTCCGAAAATAGCTCTAGAAACCGGCATTCGCTTCTTCAAAGAGGCGAAGGTTCAAGCAGTGAAACTCGAGGGTGGCAAAAAAGTAGTACCTCAGGTAAAGAAATTAATTGCCGCTGGCATCCCTGTCATGGGTCACCTTGGCCTCACGCCTCAATCTGTACATGCATTAGGTGGATTTAAAGTGCAGGGACGTGGAACTGATGCGGCGCGGATCATGAAGGATGCCAAAGCTTTAGAGGCAGCCGGTGTCTTTGCACTGGTCGTGGAACTCATCCCAACCGAACTCGCGAAGGCTATTTCCCAAGAACTTTCTATCCCCGTAATCGGGATCGGGGCAGGCAATCAATGTGATGCCCAAGTGATCGTATGGACCGATTTAATGGGGCTCACTCCCCATCCCCCTAAATTTGCTAGGGCATACCGCAACCTCCGCCAGGAGATCTCTCTTGGCCTCAAAGAATGGATGTCTGATGTCGAATCAGGACTGTTCCCATCAGAGGCAGAGACCTTTCACTAGGCTTGCCCAGTGCCCAAGATTTCTATTGATTTTTCGCCGCTGAAGAAAAATCGCGATCTTCGCTACCTATTTATCTCAGGCCTCATCACGCAATTTGGATCCGCACTTACCATGGTGGCGTTGCCCTTCCAGATCAAGATTCTGACTAATTCCTATATCGACGTAGGACTCATGGGCGCCATCGAAATTGCACCTTTAATTATTTTTGCTTTATACGGTGGGGTTCTTGCAGACACTGTTGATCGTAAGAAAATGGTCTGGGGTTGTGAAGCTGTTGCCCTAATTTGTTCAGCGACTTTGTTTGGTAACGCAATGTTGCATCAACCCCATCTCCTACTGCTTTATATCGTCGCCGCTGGGTTTGCAGCCGTCCAAGGACTTCAGGGACCAAGCTTCGCTGCAATTATCCCAAGACTGGTTTCGCACGAGGACTTACCAGCATCGACTTCACTTTTATCGTTGCGATGGCAAGTTAGTTCGATAATCGGACCTGCTGTTGCGGGAGTAATCATTGCGACTGCTGGCGTCAAGGTGGCATTCCTTATCGATGGCATAACCTATATTTTTTCGGTCCTTCTGATGCTTCGAATCAGTCCAGTGCCGCCATCTCCGGATGCAACCCCAGGGTCAATTAGAGCTATGTTCGACGGCATTCACTACGCGGCTTCCCGTAAAGATTTAGTCGGGACGTACATCATTGATCTCACCGCTATGTTCTTTGCGATGCCTAATGCTCTCTTTCCATTTTGGGCCGACCAGATACATGCGCGATGGGCCTTGGGCTTTTTTTATCTGGCCGGAATGGCTGGTTCGATTCTCGTAACAGCCACCAGTGGCTGGATGAAACATTTCACACGTCACGGGAGAGCTATCGCGCTGGCGGCTTTCGGGTGGGGAATTTTTATCTCCTTGGCTGGTTGTACGAACTCCTTGTGGCTCATCTTGCTATTTTTAGGGATCGCAGGGGCATCAGATCAGGTAAGTGCAATGTGTCGAGCTAATTTATGGAATCAGACCATCGATGACGAATATCGAGGTCGCTTAGCGGGGTTGGAGTTACTTTCTTACTCCGTTGGGCCACTTGCGGGACAGTTACGCGCCGGTACTACTGCTGCAATGACTACTTTGCGCACTTCGGTGATCTCCGGAGGGCTCTTATGTATCGGATTTGTAGGTTTTGCCGTTGCAAAACTCCCCGATTTTCGGAATTTTGATTTAAAAACCAACCCATATGCAATCGCCCAGAGAAATAAATCAGAGAGAAATACTTAAGAAAATTCAAAACAGCACAAAAAAATAAAAAAATAATGTTGCGACACGCACTCACTTTTTTATCGAAAATAGTGGCATCTTTGAGTAATTGCTGTCACGATTCTCCTTGAACAGGTTCGGTGACGGATCGAACCATTCTGATAGGAGATGTACATGGCTGCAGCTAAGAAAACTGCTCCAAAGCGTCGCAAGAAGGCAGCTGCTAAGGCAGCTCCAGCTCCAAAGCGTCGTCGCAAGAAGGCAGCTGCTAAGGCAGCTCCAGCAAAGAAGGCAGCTCCAAAGCGCCGC
>Ga0214164_1000131_pt1 | contig 49308 bp, 42 predicted proteins | sample TroBogepilimnion_13_FD_153003 | JGI IMG/M metagenome (GOLD analysis project Ga0214164, IMG submission 153003) | Freshwater microbial communities from Trout Bog Lake, WI - Practice 03JUN2009 epilimnion v4 | ecosystem: Environmental > Aquatic > Freshwater > Lake > Epilimnion/Euphotic zone ... | reverse complement strand
TAGACCCTGTCAGTAGAAAATAGTTTAATACCACTGAAAAAATATAAAGTAATGTACTCCGGATCATCTACCGTCAGAAAGAAATATGTAATCTTTTTTATTAATTCTGTAATGATCCCGGCCTGGATCTTGCTCACCTTTGCTATGTGAAAATTATTTCACTAAACGAATCAATAGTTCAAATCACATTTATTCAATACTTAATTATGTTCAAAAAGAATTTTACAGTTTCCCTTATTTTAGGTGCGCTCTCCTTAAGCAGTTCATGTACCAAAAAAGGCGATACCGGCGCTACCGGACCGGCAGGGCCATCGTATACCGGAGCCATAAGTGGCCATGTAAGCCTTTACGATCAGTATGGCACTAAAGTGATAACAAATTATGGTGGTGTAGCACTTACATTGGATGGTGGCGCTGCTATATATACCGATAATACCGGCTACTATATTTTCGGCCAGCTTAACACCGGCGATTATAACATTGCGGCCACAGGCAATGGTTATGCCTCTACAAAAGCCAACAGCTTCCAGTTTTTGAGTGACACACTTAATAAGGACATCAAGCTTTCAGTTATACCAGACTTTTCTCCTGTTTCAGTGAACTCTTATTCTTCTGTAGCTACACCTGGAGACTCGCTAGTTATCAATTTTACAGCAGATGCAAGGGCCAGAAACTGTATCGTTTTTGTCAATAAAAATTCGGCAGTGAGCGGCATACCTGCAAACTATGTATTGGTTTATGTGAAAGCTATTGCAGCTAACCAGACCAAGGCGGTGGTTGTTATTCCGGCCGGTGATTTGTATGATGAAGGAATCACAAGCGGTTCCACATTTTACTGTGCATCTTATGGATATGTAGTAGGCGATGTATCTGTTTATGAAGATCTTGCCACAGGTAAAAATGTGTACAATGCAATCAGTGCAAGTCCTGTAACTACTACAGCTATTGCGCCATAGTTAATATTATTGTTTCCTTCGCTGCTATAATATTTGTTTCATTAAAAACTATTAGATAATCATGATTAATTTCAGAAGAATTGTTGTCGTATTATTCATTGCAATTGCATCAGCAGGCACTGCCTCCGCTCAGATTGATATCAGCATATCAGCAAATATTGCCCCTCCAGCAATACCAGTTTATGTGCAGCCAATGTGCCCGGCAGATGGCTATATATGGACACCAGGTTACTGGGCTTATGACAATGTAGATGGATACTACTGGGTGCCTGGTGCATGGGTTTTGCCTCCACAGAATGGTTATTTATGGACTCCCTGCTATTGGGGATATACCGGTGGTATATATGGCTTTCACCAGGGTTACTGGGGCAGCCACGTAGGCTTTTACGGAGGTGTAAATTATGGTTACGGGTATGGAGGATCAGGTTATGGCGGCGGCAGATGGGAAGGAAATTCCTTCAGGTACAATACTGCAGTATCCAATGTGAACAGGTCTGTTATACATAACACTTACGTAAACAACTCGGCTATCAATAACAGAGGCAGCAGAAGCAGCTTTAACGGGCAAGGTGGAACATCGGCAAAGCCATCTCAACAGGAGCGGAGCGCTATGCAAGAGCATCATGCACAGCCTACAAGTGCGCAGGTAGGGCACCAGCAAACAGCAGGCAAAGACCGTAGTCAGTTTGCCAATACAAATCATGGCGCACCTGCAAATACAACAAGAGGCAATGCAGGCAGGGCTGCCAGTTCAAATCCGGCTCAGCAGCATCTGCCAGCCGCACAAAATAATAATATGCAGCGGCAACAAAGCAGACAAGCTCCGCAACAGGTTCACCAGCAACCACAACAACAAGTACATCAGCAACCTCAGCAACAGAGACAACAACCACAGCAACAGCGTCAACAGCCACAACAACAGGCACGACAACAACAACCACAACACCAGCAGCCTCAGCAGCAAAGACAGCAACCCCAACAGCAGCGCCAGCAACCTCAACAGCAAAGGCAACAGCCTCAGCAACAGCATCAACAACCCCAGCAGTCACACCCACAAGGTGGTGGTGAGCATGGTCATCGATAAAATCCAGAATTACGGGAGAACAAAAGGGTAACTGATTTTAAAAATCAGTTACCCTTTTTGGGTTTTATTTCCAGCCAGGAAGCAAATAATGATTGCTGACTTAAACAATATTCGGAAAGTAAGCATTTCAGGGCTGCGTGAAAAAAAACATTCAAGGCGTTACTTTACCAATATATAAGTCTCCACATCCTTATGGGTTATTACTTTATCAGAGAGTATAATCAGCCGCTCTACTACATTTCGCAGCTCCCTTATATTCCCTGTCCAGTTATGGGCCTGCAATAAACTGACTGCAGCCGGGTCCATTTCTTTTATGGGTTGTTTATAATCATCGCAGATATCTCTGAGAAAGTGTGTGATCAGCTCCGGTATATCTTCTCTCCTGGAATTAAGAGATGGTACCTGTATCAGTATTACACTGAGCCGGTGATACAAATCGAGCCGGAACCTTTTGGCTTCTACCTCTTCCAGCAGGTTTTTATTGGTTGCTGCCACCACACGAACATCTACCTTAATGTCTTTTTCACCACCTACGCGTGTTATCTTGTTTTCCTGGAGGGCACGGAGCATTTTGGCCTGAGCATCATGGCTCATATCTCCTATCTCATCCAAAAACAAAGTGCCACCATTTGCCTGTTCAAATTTTCCCAGTCTTTGTTTTATAGCTGATGTAAATGATCCCTTTTCATGTCCGAACAATTCACTTTCAATCAGCTCTGATGGTATGGCTGCACAGTTTACCTCTATCATCGGGCCGTTGGCGCGGTGACTGAGTTCATGCAACCTGCGGGCCACCATTTCCTTCCCAACCCCGTTTTCTCCGGTTATCAGCACGCGGGCATCAGTGGGCGCAACCTTTGCTATAGTTTCCTGTATACGCATCATTGCCTCTCCTGAGCCAATCATTTCATTACCACGGGCTATCTTCTTTCTAAGTTGTTTGGTTTCAGTCACCAGGCATTTTTTCTCCATTGCATTCCTTACAGTTATGAGCAGCCGGTTAAGGTCTGGTGGTTTGGATATGTAATCATAAGCGCCTTTCTTAACCGCATCTACAGCTGTTTCAATATTTCCATGTCCGGAGATAACAATGAATGGTATATCCGGTTTTTCAGATTTTGCAATCTGTAGCACTTCAAGTCCATCCATTTTAGGCATCTTAATGTCGCATAGAATACAATCGTAATTGTTTTCCTTAATTTTTTTGGCGCCTTCAGCACCATCGGCAGCTTCATCAATTATGAATCCCTCAAAAGAAAGTATTTCTCCGAGCGCTTTACGTATGGCTCTTTCGTCGTCTATTACCAGTATAGTCTGTGGCATGTTTAATAAAATCAAATGTCAAAAAGGTGCGGCAGATAAGATAACTATGATTAAACGAAGCATTTTCGCCTAAAAAGTCTCTGTCTTGTTGAATCAACCGGCAATTTAACATATTATTTCTGCAACTTTGGCAGAGATTTACTGTGGCAGGGCGTTTGCATTGTATGTATATACACGTAAAAATTCAAAACCGATAATTATGGCAAAAACAATTTTTCATGCAGCAGATAAAAGAGGCCATGCCAACCACGGATGGCTCGATGCACACCACTCTTTCAGCTTTGCCGGCTGGTATGATCCATCAAAGATCCATTTCGGGGCACTAAGAGTGCTGAATGATGATATAGTAGCGGGCGGAGAAGGCTTCGGCAAGCACCCCCACGATAATATGGAGATCATCACCATTGTGCTGGATGGCACGCTGGAACATAAAGACAGTATGGGCCATGCCCAGCAGATAGTGCCCGGCGAGGTACAGGTTATGAGCGCCGGAAAAGGAGTAACTCACAGTGAGTATAACCCCGATCCCAAGAATAAGGTAAACCTGCTACAGACCTGGATATTCCCGAAAGAAAAGGGTGTACAGCCAAGTTATGACCAAAAGACATTCCTGGCTGAAAACAGACAGAACCAATTACAAACCCTTGTTTCGCCTATAGATAATAACGACCCTGGCCTGAAAATCCACCAGGATGCCTGGATATACCGCACGGCTCTTGAACCTGGAAATAGTGTAGCATCTAATTTACACAGCGCAAACCACGGGGTGTATATCTTTGTAATTGAGGGTAGCATAAAAGTGGGTGAGCAGACATTGAACAAACGAGATGCCATTGGAATCAGTGAGACAGAAAGTTTTGAAATATCAGCAATTCAGAAAAGTGATCTGATTATTTTTGAAGTGCCAATGACTTTTTAATTCCATAACGTGCAACAAAGATTTGATTGATTATAAACAAATAACAGAAAGGCTAAGGCAGCGGTTACTACAACCGCTGCCGGGCCTCACTGCGCAGGAAAAAATGATGGGCCGCGTAGTTACCATGCCACTCAAAGTACCCGATAATGCAAGGCTAAGTGCGGTATTATGCCTTCTGTTCCCGGTAAATGGTGAACTGAATGTACTGCTTATGAAAAGGCGGGAAGACAAAACTGCACATAGCGGGCAGGTGAGTTTCCCGGGGGGAAGTAAAGATGCTGAGGATGAGGACCTGAAAGCCACAGCACTGCGTGAAGCCTGGGAAGAGGTAGGCATACACTCATCTGACATTGATGTGCTTGGAGCGCTGACTCCGCTTTACATTCCAGTAAGCAATTTTCATGTTTTTCCGTTTGTTGCATTTGCAGAAAAACGGCTGGATTATAACCTCAGCCAAAATGAAGTATCTTATACTATTGAAGTTCCTTTAGCCAGCCTTTTCCACATGGAACGCAAGACCCTGACTGATGTTATCTCTCCGGCAATACCTGGTGTGATCCGGCAGGTTCGTGCTTATAAATTAGAGGATGGTACTATAATATGGGGCGCGACTGCCATGATGCTTAGTGAGCTGGAAGCTGTGTTTGAGGAAATAGCAGGTTAACCAGCGCAGTAATATCGGGTAGCCGTAACTTATCGTCAAACAATATATAATATGTGTTAAATCAGATTTTATCTACCCTCCGTTCATGCCTTCCGCCTTCAAAAAGGGTTTCGAGAAAAGTAGTTACCATTTTCTCAGCGAGGGAAAGTGATACGAAACGGGCCGGAATACAGAGAATATTTGCATTGTTATGCTGGCGGGCAAGGGAGGCCAGTTCTTCGGTCCAGCAGAGGGCTGCGCGGATGCCATGATGTTTATTGGCTGTCATAGCTACACCATTTCCACTACCGCAGATGAGGATACCTGCGGCTGCATTGCCTTCTTCTACCATCAGTGCTACTGGGTGTGCAAAGTCGGGATAGTCTACACTATCAAGGCTATAGGTACCTTTATCGTTTACCAGCCAGCCGGCAGATATCAATATTTTTATTATCTCTTCTTTATACTCAAAGCCTGCGTGGTCGCCTCCTATGGCTATCGGTAGCTGTTTATTAAAAGTAATATTGCTCATATCTTATTCTTTGTCTTTATCGGCTTGTCTTATTAATCTTTCCCTATAAGTGCGGGTACTCATTACCACTGTAATCTCGTATAATATATACAAAGGTATAAAAACCAGCAGGCAACTGAACAAATCTGGTGGAGTAATGATTTCGGAAAGGATGAATAAAATAAGGAATGCCAGTTTGCGGTTTTTGCGGAGCAACACAGGTGTAAGTATACCGATTCTTGTTAGAAACAATACCAGTATGGGCATTTCGAAAACAATACCCAGAGCCAGCACCAATGTGCTGATCATATCAAAGTAATTGTCGAGGGTAACGATATTCTGAACGCTGGGGCTTAACTGGTAATTGCCAAAGAAGTTGATGGCGTAAGGGGCTACAATGTAATAAGCAAAAAAGACTCCGGTAAAAAATAAAAGGGAACACCAGAATACTATTCCTTTGGCCATTTTAACCTCTTTGGGTCTGAGGGCGGGCTTTATGAATTTCCACAGCTCCCAGAGCACATAAGGGAACGCAATGATAAAACCGATCCATAAAGAGGTGGATAATGCCATCATGAACTGCCCAGTAACTGCGGTATTTTGGAATTTCATGGTTACCTGGCCCAGGCAAAAGGCATCGTAATGCAACAGCCTGCCCAAAGCACAAAACCATTTGTAAGAAACGAAATCGCTATGGGCGGGACCCAAAATCACCCGGTCAAAAACCACCTCTACTTTGCAAAAAACTACAATAGCTGCAACCAGTATGGCCGCAGCACTCCGGATGATGTGCCAGCGCAGATCTTCGACATGGTCGAGAAAGCCCATCTCGGCTTGCGGATTAGTATTTCTTTTCTTTAATAAATTTTTGTAAATACTCAAAACATTCCTTTAGGGGTGCAAAGGTAGGGATTGCGGATTGATATGGGATATGTTGATAAGAGATAAGTTGTAAGGTTTATAAGTCATTTCCCGAAACTTGTGCTTTCAATTGAATTAACTCAATAGCAAAAGTAACGCACCCAGCACTGAAGAAGTGGTTCAGCCATTACGATAATTTAGTGTTTAATAACATTTATTCTGAGGGAATAGCCCTATTTCTTATACACTTTCACAGAAAAAGTAAATGCCTGCATCTTTTCGATCTGCTGCTCCCTGCTGAGGCCATGCAGCTTGTTTGTTTTATTAATGCGTATGGGGCTGTCGGAAAGCTGATCGTGGATTAATGAAATAAGTGCTTGAGAACTCACTGCGTAAGTATTGGCCTCTGCATCGCCACCCATTGCGGTTAAGATACCTATTACATTTCCTTTTTCATCCAGAACCGGTGAACCACTCTGGCCATGCCCAACAGGCAGCTCGAGTGTATATTGCAGTTCGTTGCCGTCGAAACCATTACTTGAACTAATGGCCCCGGAACTGTAAAAGAGGTCGTTTTTCGGATAACCAAGGGTGAAGATATTGGTACCTAAACCCGATTTACCTGTGGCGAAAGTATAAGGAACATCTCCTTTACCAAAGTGAAAACTCTTGCGGGCAATTTTTAAAACAGCCAGATCTGATTCCGCATCAAATGCCAGCTTGTTGGCCTTAAAGTATTCTCCGTTGCGGTCCTGGATATATATAGAATCGGCACCTTCAACAACGTGATTGCTGGTAACAAAATAGCCTTCGTTATTGATAGCAAAGCCTGTACCGGTAAAACGTACGTGTGCTGCCGGAGGCTGATTTATTTTCTTAATGTCTGTTTCCAGTTTTTTCTGGTTCTGATTCAGCTGTTTCTGCGATTCCCTTAAACCGGCAACCTCACGGCTTATGGTTACATACTGGTAATCATTTTTCTTAATTGATGGATTCAGTATTGTATAGGTAATGGTAGAAGTAAGCAATGCAACACCAGCGGCAACTGCTGCTGTTCGCCAGAAATGAGCCGGCAATTCTATACGCCTGCCTGCTCTTGCTTTAGGATTTATTATTTCAGATTCGTGAATTTCAGTCAGCAGGTTACGGAAACGTTTTTGTTTACCATTTCCTTCCATTGACTTCAAAAGGTTGGTACTTTCATAAAACTCTGCTGCAAATTCTTTATCTGATGCCAGGCGGCTATTCAGTTCTTTCAGATCGGTTTCAGACAGGGTGCCTGCGACAAAAGCTTCGGCAATTTCCCAGATATTGTTGTTTATAGACATCACTTACAAAATCTTGCTATTAATAATTCAAATTCATTCTCACTTATTCCAATATATATTCTATTCCTTTAATTACCAGCCATGCCATAAAAAATCTTCCGTAACCTGGTCAGGCACTTATATTTCTGTGTTTTAGCATTATCCGAGTTAGTGTACCCGAATGCTGCCGTTATTTCCTGCATACTTTTATCATTATGATAAAAGGCTTTTAATAAAGATCTGCAAGGTTCACCCACTTGTTCCAAAGCGGCATTCAGCATTTCGTAATGCATCTCCCGCTCTTCGTGCACTTTTACTTCATCTTCATATCCTATACTACCTTCATCTTCATCTGTTCCTATATTTTCCTTCAGGAAAACAGGATCCCGGCTTTGCTTCTGCAGTTTTTTGTACCACAGATGCTTACTTATAGCCATCAGATAAGTGCTTATAGAGCACGTTAATCTGAAATCTGTATCCTGTGCCTTGGCAAACAATACCACCATTGCTTCCTGAAAAAGATCTGCTGCATCTGATTCAGAACCGCCATTTTTACCCAGCCATCCTTTAACTATCGGATAATTTTGCTGGTACAACTGGCTGGCCACCCTTCGGTTGCAAGAGGCCAGAGATACTAAAAGCTGTTGTTCGGTGTTTATAAATCCTTGCACTATTAATACTGATTTATTGAAAAAGTAACCCGTATTTGATAAATTTTTTTCTTTTGGACAATGAAATTGCCAATGGGATAAAGGTAATTAATTTTAAAAGGCCTCTGATATATAAATATAATTTATGTTGAAGACTGATAATTTATAATGTAAAATTAATTACCTGTAAAAGCTGCTTATTTAAAAACTATGACATACATGGCATGGCATTTTTTATTATCGTCATGAACCGTAATAGCTACAGTTCCTACACAATCTTTAGTGAAAGAAACCGAGCCTTCAGTTTGTGCAACCCCATTAACTCCTTTTTTTGAATCAAGCGAGCCCAGATCGGTATCATCAGATTCATGTTCATTATCAAAAACTTTGGCAGAAATCTGGAAGCCCAAACTGCTTTTATCGGCAGGGTCAGTCATAGCTAAGATACGTATATGGAATTTACCGACCGAGCCATCGAAGTTGAAGAAGTAGTTGCCGCAATCAGAATTGAATGTTTTTATTATTGGAGCTCCTGTTTGTTTCAGTGATTTTACTGCATTATCGCAATTGGCAAAAAAAGCATCTTTAGGGTCGGCAGGCTGGGGGATATTCATACCTACTCGCTTAAGCTGATGTATCCGTGGGGCTTCACCTTCCTTCGTATTGGCCGTAGTAACGGTTACCATTGTGCCTGCTTCGCCTCTTATCAGCGCTACCACTTCTTCAATAGTTTTATTGCGGCAACTAATGTCATTTACCGAAATTATATAATCGGTAGCTCTGAGGCTATCATAAGCAGGGCTGCCGGGAACCAGGGAAAAAATCCGGGGCATGGTCCAGCCACCGGTGGTATCCATAATCAACTGAGCACCTATCCCCCCGATATTCTGAGCCTGGCATCGAACAGAAGCCAGGATAAATAAAAAAGCAATAAGGTATTTATTCATCCTGCAAATTTAGTATTATAATTTTTGCATCTTAGAGAAATAAATGAACCTTATTGCTTAATAGCCTTTTGAAAAGCCAATCAATGGTTATCAGTATCCTTATCGTCTATCTTGCATTGGCTCAGAAAATAAGTGTTTTTGTCCTTGCCCCAGAAAGGTTTAGTGATATCGCCACCGGTTTCTTTTGCATAAAGGCCATCGGCTTTCTCAAAATAGGGCTGAGCAGATTTCTTGCCGCCGCCATAAGCCTTGGGTGTATAAAATTTGCTTATTCCCTGCAGATAATACATGCGCGGGTTGTTCGGGTTTAAATCTTTCGCACTTTCCAGGTTCTGGCTGAATAACTGCCCATATTTCTGCCAGCGGTTCATGGGATCTACAGCCATACGGGCATTGGCTATCATTGCCCCCAGCACAAAAGTTTCATCATTTTCTTTTGCAAGTATACTCACTGCTTCTTCATGTTCTTTCTCTGCTTCATCTAGGTATGCATCGCGCTTCGTGGCATCTTTTTCGAGGTAGGAAAGTACGGCTTTACTGAAGGACAGATAATAGTGAGTAATCCAGTCATTACCCCATTTCTTTGTTATGAGCGACAGTTTATTGCTCTGTTCTACTTTTACAGTCATATCCTGTGTAGTATCAAAAGCAAGGAATGTTTTTTCGAGCGGAGCCTTAAAATCCTGGGCCTCTGCATTCATAACTGCAAGCGCCAATGCACTCATTAAGATGATCTTTTTCATTTTTTTATGTTTAGTTGTATTTATTCCTGTTAATTATTATTTCGTCAGACTTTATAATTCATCCTTCTTAAACTGCGTCAGCGACATATTCACACCAAAAAATATGGAGCGGTATAAGGCAGGAACTATAGGGTTTCTGCCATCAACCACATTTGCGCTGTTATATGTGTAACGGTAACCAAAAACGTTATGCTGGTTGGTAATATTATCTATACTCAGATAGAAGACTGTAAACCATTTGCCAAAGCTATGCAGGTATGCCACAGTTAGGGCGAGGTTATTAAAATCAGGGGTGCGGTCTCCTAAGAAGGTAGGATTATTGGGATTAAAATAAGGGCGGCCACTGGCATAACTATAAGTGGCACTGAAATTGGTTTGCCATTTATCAACAAAATATTTGGCTACCAGGTTCAGGTTATGGGCTGCAATGTATGTTGGTGTGGCCTCTGATATATAATTGGCATACAACCTCCTGGTGTCGATAAAGCTGTACGATACCCAATAGTCCAGATTTTTTACACTTTTTTTATCCCGCCAGAAGAGTTCAATGCCCTGTGCATATCCATAACCATTATTATTTACCTTAGTTGAATCAGTAATAATCCTATAACTATTGGGATCAAATAGGGTATCATGCAATTCCCTTACTAAGTCCTGGTATTTTTTGTAATACGCTTCAATCCGGAGTGTGCGGTCATTCTTTGTATATTGCCAGTTAACTATATAATGAATTGCTTCCTGCATATTTGGCCGGAGGCCGGCCAAAAGATAAAGATTATCGGGGTTCTGATAAAAGACACCACTGGCCAGTGATACCTGGCTGTTAATACCTGTTTTTATTGCCATTGATATACGCGGAGCAATGTCATCTTTATTGAGCAACTGGCTGTGTTCATACCGCAGACCTGGCTTTATGGCTATCCTGTTTATGGGCGTCCATTCCAGCTCGGTATAGCCTGCCAGTTGGGTTTCGGCAAAGTTTTCATTCAGGGTATCAAATGATTTGCTGATACTGTAATGTTGCACTTCTGCACCCGCAAGGAGGTTGAGCCGGCTGGTAAAAAAATCCTTGCCTTCTATGCGAAACTGCGCCCGCTGGTCTTTCTCATTAATAGGTATTGGACCGAATGTATTCTTAGTGGTATCCAGGCTATAGGATGCGGCAGTGTAAAGACTGTATCTGGCTTTAAACAATTGCTTATAGGATACATTGGTGTAATAGTACTGGTCTTTGGTTACAAAGTTTACCGTATCTGGTAATCCGGCAAACGGATTCAGTTTATTCAGGCCGGTATCCACAATGCCGGCATATGGGTTGGGAATAGATATGCCACTGGTTATATAAGAGGTATTGGCCGTTATCTTGAGAATTCCGTTTTTATTGGGTTTCCATACATAGCGCAGGTTGCCGCTACCGCCAACTGGTACATTATAGAATTTGAAATTGGTGGATGCCAGTCCGTAAAAAGGAGTAAGATTATTGTAGCTGCCTCCAATATCAAGAGCGCTGTTTTTCCACTTTTTTGTTCCTGATGCATACAGTCCGGCCATGTTTACACCGAGATTTACTGTACTTTTATCTGGAAGATCGGTAGTGTTGAGTTCCAGCACACCAGATAATGCCTGTCCATAACGAGCGCTGTAACCACCGCTGCTGAAAGATACTCCCTGGTAATTAAAAGCGCCAAAACGGCTGCGGGTAGCCACACCGGGAGGGCCACTGAAAAAAGCATTTTGCACAACCATTTCATCTACAAGTATTGAGAGTTCGCTAGCATCGCCACCCCTTACAAATAAACCATTATCCGGACCGGTTTGTTGTATGCCCGGCAGCATTTCCAGCGCTTTAACCACATCGGCATTGGCTCCAGCGGTGGTAACTATGTCGAGTGGTTTAAGTACTGTTTTGCTTTTATCGTTCGATGCTTCAAAAGAACCTGCAGTAATCACAACAGCGCTAAGGTCGTGCACTGCGTTTTTTTTCAGGTGTAATACTATACCGCTGATATCGCCCATTATTACAATCGGCAGTCCGGCTGTTTCATGGCTTATCTCAGATGCAACAATGCTTTGGTTTCCTTTTTCGGTGGTGGTAAAGGTAAATACGCCGAGGCTGTCGGTGGTGGCGCCATCGAGAGTGTTGTCCAGATATACACTTGCACCTTTTATGGGCTTGTCTTTATTATCAATTACCGTACCGCTAAGTTTGTATTGGGCATTGGCTGCTGATACTATCAAAAGCATAGCTAGAATGCATAATGTTCTCATTAAATGGGTGCGTATAAATTTAAGCATGGCTGTTTTGTGAATATGCGACAAAAGTAAATTCTGGCTTTAGCTAACGCAAATTTAATTCGGCTAAAGAATCTGGTAAGTCGGTGAAGGAATGGAAAATAGCGGTGAATTAAATATCCTGCCGGTTTTATTGAGCAAATTGCCAAGTTGCATTACCTTCACATCCTCAAATATTTTCCCAAAAATGAAATATTTACCGATTTCATCAAAATTATACGAACAGAACCGGGCGAGGTTTGTTGAAAAAATGAAGCCCAATTCAGTTGCAATTTTCCCTTGCAGCCCGGTATTTCCGAAGGGTGGCGATGGCACCTATGTCTATAAACCCGATGCCGATGTGATGTGGCTGAGCGGAGTAGTTCAGGAAAAAACGATTGTGGTACTCTACCCGGACAATCCGGATAAGAATATGCGCGAGGTGCTGGTGCTGTTGAAACCTAATGAACTGCTGGAAAAATGGGTAGGACATAAACTGCGAAAAGATGAGGCTACTGCAATATCGGGCATAAAAACTGTGCAATGGCTTGATGGTTTTGACGCTATGCTGCAGGTAATGATGAACAGTGCAGATATTGTGTACCTGAATACCAATGAACACAACCGACTGGATACAGAGCTCCACCGCACCGACCTGCTTTTTGTGCAGGATGTAATGAGGAAATACCCGATTCATCATTATGAGCGGGCTGCAAGGATTATGAAAGAACTGCGGTGTGTGAAAACAGCAGAAGAGGTAGGAGTAACCAAAGTAGCTATAGATATTACAGCCAAGGCGCTGGACCGGGTATTGAAATTCATCAAGCCGGGAGTGATGGAGTATGAAATTGAAGCTGAAATTACTCATGAATTCCTGCGGAACAGGGCCACAGGCCATGCATACGGCTGCATTATAGCATCCGGAGACCGGGCAAGAACGCTGCATTATGAAGAGAATAACCAGGAGTGCAAGGATGGCGAACTGATACTGATGGATTTTGGAGCCGAGTATGGTAATTATAATGCCGACCTAACGCGCACTGTTCCGGTAAACGGCAAATTCAGTAAGCGACAAAAGGAGGTCTACAATGCCTGCCTTGATGTGCACAACCATGGCAAAAAGATATTGAAGCCAGGCCTTCAGTTCCAGGATTATGTGAAAAGCATAAATGAAGAAATGGAAAAGCAGCTATTGAAAATCGGGCTGATAAGCAAAGCGGATATTAAAAACCAGGACCCGGATAACCCTGCCTTTAAGAAATATTTTTATCATGGGGTTACACACTTCCTTGGCCTGGTGGTGCATGATATAGGATCTTATACCGATGCTATCAGAGAGGGTATGCTATTTACCATAGAGCCTGGGATTTATATAGAAGAGGAGCAGATGGGTATACGTATTGAGAACAACATCTGGATCACAAAAAAAGGCAATACTGACCTCTTTAAAAACATACCGATAACCGTTGAAGAGATAGAGGCGAAGATGAAGAGGTAGGTTGTGGTTAATTAATTGAATTTTCGTTTTAATAACCTAATACGCCGCACTGCTGAAGTGCGGCGTATTTCATTTACATATGCATGATATTACTTTTGATTACCGTTGTTTTTGTAATTGAATCATGCCAGGGGTTACCACCTAATGCACTGATTGCATCAAATGGTATCAGCCGGCATAATGTTCTTTTAATAGCTTCATTCCATCCTATTGGAGTAAAATCCTGTTTTACAGCTATTGTCCGGGTAATCAGCTTGCCTAAAGTCCTGCCTTTTGTGAGGCCTTCAATAACTGTATAGATGATGATGTATAAAACGATACCAACCAAATAAGTGAACCACGTGTTAGTAAAAAGACTCGTTATATCTTCAGTACTGCTGCCAGCCCAAGCCATTAAGAATGCTATTGTCATAAAAACCAGAATCCTGATGGCATAACATACCAGCACATCAATGATGAAATTGATAAACCGTTGCCCTGTAGTGGCATATTCAAAATAGCTTTTATCGTTGGCCAGCTCGTCAAAAACAGAGGGTACAGTTTGCTCTTCCAAGATTTTTACAGTTTTTTGAAAAATAATAATAATTTCCTGATTAGTAAGATTTCATTGGGTTTCTTTTTTAATGTAGCCCTATCTTTGTGCTTTAATTGAGTTACATGAAAAAGCTGATTACCGGAATACTTATTTTCACTACACTTACCAATATTGGGTATACCCAGGGTTTTTATCTGCGACTTGGCCTTGGTTATGCCATTCCACAGGCCGGGCAAACGCTGGATGGTACAAGTCAGCCTTATAATGGATCACTTAATGACAGTACACTACAATACAAAGTAAAAAACACTTCCTTTTCTGCAGGTTTAGGTGCTTTTATGGGAGTTGGCTATATGTTTAATGAGCATGTAGGTGTGCAGCTGGACGGTAATCTGGGTATTTCAACAAAGCAATATAGTTTCACTGAAAGCAATTATAACTACCAGGGTGTTCTTAGCAATGTTACTGTTCAGCAACAGGCAAAATCTCCATTTATAGTTATACCATCATTGGTTTTACACTCTGGTGGAAATAAGATTGATCTTTACTGCCGTATGGGTTTAGCCTTACCGATAAGCACTAAAATAACCCAAAATCAAATTATAGTTAATGCTCCCGGAACTGGCGCCCTGACAGAAAATGATATTAGCCTTAGCGTAACGAGTAGTTTTTCGCTTGGTTTTGCTGCTGCTGGGGGATTAAGCTATAACATTAGTGACAAAATTAAAATCTGGGGAGAAATCAGTTTGTTATCTCTCTCTCCGTTTATAAAAGAGGCAGATATTACAGCAGCCTCATATAATGGCCAACCACAAAGTATAACAGGTGCACCTACTTATAAATTCAGCAAAAATATTGCTGTGGATTCAAACGGTTATAACAGCCCGGCTTATGCACAACCTTTTAGTAATGTTGGCATTAATGTTGGCGTAACTTTTCAACTTTCAAAAGGAGGCAGCCATTCATCAGGCAGAAAGGGAAGCAATGAAGACATAGATCCTAATAAACCTTTCAGGAGAAGATAGGCAATTATTCTACCTCAGCCGGTCGACCGACTTTACCAATTTGTCATCTTTGCGGATACTAATTATAGCCAGGAAAACAAATACCAGGGAAATTACTGGTAACACTGCGCCTATCCAGTAGCTGCCATCATGTGGTGGAGGGGTCATTTTACTTAATCCGTTAACACGCCAAAGCATAATTGCTATAAACGAAATTATTGCAATCAAGCTTATTAATGATAGACGTATCTGCAATTTCCTGTTCTTAAAAAGGAAAATAATTATCAGCGGAATCAAGGTTATGAGCAATGCCAATAGTAAGGATGGAAAATGGTCATTTACCCTGAGTGGTGTAAATGTGCTGGTATCCAATAAATGGTATTGATAAAGATCAAAATAAAAAACACCGGCATTCATCAATGCAGCAAGAAAGAGATAAACGGATTGTTTGCGTTGTATCATAATTATGTATTGTGGTTCTTATAAAAAGATTCCTGACAAATATAAATCTTAATGTCTGATTTAAGTACTTTATTAACTCTGATCGTATCAAAGAGATTTATACCATCATACTAGCCCCTACAACACATATTTTACTACTTTTTTACATTGCAGGTAAAATGAATGATCTGCAAAGTTTTAAAGCTCCGTTTTACCCCTTGGAAACCGCGATTTTAGTGTGGATAAGTTCTGTATAAAAACAGTGGTTTGCGGAGTAACTCTTTTCTTGCCATCTGTATGTTTGAGTTATGCCACTGAATTTATTTTTTTCCACAGCTTACTAGGATATTCAGTTACATCTTTTTACCAACAACGTTATTAATCCACAATCCACAATTAAGCTGTGAATTAGCGTCTGGGATTGGTTTTCATCTGTGGGTAACATTGCCATAACATGTGGATAATATTGCGGGAAGCATAAATCCTATAGGAATAACTTTTTTTATTCCCCATTTTCACAAACCTAATAGTAGTGGTGAGTTTTTTTAAGAAATTTAAAAGTTTTTATTAGGAATGTGAATTAGTGTGAAAAATGAACCCGGATAAAGTTTTTTTGATGTTATAATGTAACTTTGTTGTATGATAAAAAGCGGTGAAATTATACTGAATGAAAATGATATTGATCCTGCTCTGGATCTTTTTGGAGAAATTGAAAAACTTAAGAAAAAGAAGAATGCAATTATTCTGGCTCACTATTACCAGGAGCCTGATATACAAGATATAGCTGACTATGTAGGGGATAGTCTTGGGTTATCACAAAAAGCTGAGGCTACCGAAGCTGATATTATAGTTTTTGCCGGGGTTCATTTTATGGCTGAGACTGCTAAGATTCTTAATCCTGGAAAAAAGGTGTTGTTGCCCGACCTTAAGGCAGGATGTTCTCTTAGTGATAGTTGCCCGCCCTCATTATTCAGGCGATTTGTTGAAAGTCATCCTGGCCACCTTGTAATTTCGTATATTAATTGCTCTGCAGGTATTAAAGCCTTAAGTGATATAATATGTACTTCTTCAAATGCCAGAGCTATTGTTGAGAACCTACCTGCAGAGCAGAAAATAATTTTTGCACCTGATAAAAATCTTGGTGGTTATATAAATAAGGTTACCGGACGTAATATGATATTGTGGAATGGTGCCTGCATGGTGCATGAAATATTCTCAGCTAGTAAAATCACAAAGCTCAAGGAAAGATATCCGGAGGCAATATTAATAGCTCATCCGGAATGTGAAGAATCAGTTTTAAGTCTGGCTGATTATATTGGTTCTACCACTCAACTTCTGAGTTATATATCCAAAGATCCATGCAAAATATTTATAGTAGCAACTGAGTCGGGTATCCTGCATAAAATGCAGCAAAGTGCACCGGATAAAATACTTATAGCCGCACCACCAGATAATGCATGTGCCTGTAATGACTGCCCTCATATGAAACTCAACACATTGGAGAAACTTTATCTTTGCCTTAGAAATGAAACACCAGAGATATTGATGGATGAGCAATTAAGATTGGCTGCAAAAGTTCCTATAGATAGAATGCTGACATTGAGCAGAGAATTGAATATTGTCTAGTGATATTATTATAATAATTTTTTGTTGCAATTATAAGGTAATTTTTTTTATTTAGCCAGATATCCTTAATTTGCATCCAAAATTCAAATATTATTTTATGAAGCAATTAAACTTGTTCAGGAATTCTTTGCTTGCATTGTTGATTTGCAGTGCGGGAATTGTTAATGCACAGACGATGCATCCTTTAGCTTTTGGGGCAGTAGGTACATTAGCGTCTAATTATTACCAGGATTATGTTGGTGTACGTTTTGAAGTGTTAAGCCCCATAAGTGTAGCAGGTGATAAGCAGTATAGCTATGCATGGACTAACAGTTGGGGAACACCGGTTACCACGCCACTGGTAAATAAGCAGATAATTATGCCTCAGGCTGGTGATAGTCTTGCTACCTCTGCAGTCACTGTAGATATGACTGGTAAGATCGCTTTGGTTTACAGGGGAGGTAATTATTTCAGTCAGAAAGCTGCTGCTTGTTTCGCTGCGGGGGCAATTGCAGTAGTAATTGTAAATAATGCACCCAATGGTGTTATAGGTATGTCGGCAGGGACTACATTTACCGGTTGTCCTGTATTTATGATTACCAAAGCTGATGGTGATGCAATTGATGCAGCCTATCATGATGGTATTGCCGGTGATACTGCGCGTATGACTATTACCCTATGGGGATTAGGAAATACGTATGACCTTGGTTTGATTAACCAGGGTTACAGTTTATATCATGATTATGCAATACCTTATAGTCAGCTTACATCTGGTATTAATCCTGTAGCTTATAAAGGTGTTAACGGAGCCTTTATTGCCAATTTTGGTACTGGAAACCCAGGTCAGACTACACTTTATTCTACCACTACGTTTTATCCTAATAGCGGCGCATCTTTATTAATTCATTCCGATTCAACTAAACTATCATCATTCCCTGCATCTGATTCAATTTGGGCTTTTTATGGTCCTGAGTTTAATATGACAGGTATTACGTCAGGTGATGGACATATAACTACAAAATATACTATAAAAACTGCTACGCCTGATCAGTACCAGGGTGACGATACTTTAAGTACTAGTTTTTACCTTACAGATAGCCTGTATTCTAAAAGCCGTTATGATTTCGTAAATCACCATCCAATAGCCAGCTTTTTTGAAGAACCAGCATTAGGTACAACTGCCCCAACCGGAGACCATTATTTGTGGGGTCCAATGTATTATATTGCAAAAGGAGGTGGATATTTTGATACTGTACAGTTTACAATGGTTTCGAACACTGATACTGGTCATATTATCTCTTCAATATCTGGTGTATCTGTATATTTCTTTAAATGGGTTGATGGTTTAGATACTGCTGATAATTATATGCAGACAAATGAATTAGAGCTTGTGGCTATTGGGCAAAAGAATTTCCCTTCAACCAATTCAAATCCTGCTGACACTTCAGGTGGATATTTTAATGCTGTTGTTCTTGATTCAAACGGTATTAATTTAGTAAAAGTAGATTCTAACAGTTGGTATTTTGTAGCCCCAGATTTAGAAAATGGCTGGTATGCAGGTTTAGATGGTAATATCAATGCTTATCCACGTACTTATGGTACCTTTAATTTTGGAACGATTGAGTATCCTTCTACAATGTGGCCAGGTGGCTGGAACGATGGTTCTGGTCCTTTGCAGTCATATGCAGGATACGGAATGAGCCCAACAACTTTTGGTGGTACAAGTTTGCTTTCAAGCGTTGACTCAGTAATTTTCAGTACTCAGAAAGGATTAGTACCTGCAATAGCTTTTACTACCACAAGTTATGTACCTGATACCAGTAAAACCGCAGTAAAGAATGTAAATCAGGCATTCCAGAATTTCACAATTTTCCCCAACCCTGCAACAGATGTTGTTAATGGTTCTGTTTCCTTTAATGACCCTGCTGGTGTAGTTAGCTACACTATACTTAATAGTGCAGGTCAGGTTGTAGCAAAAGAAAAACATACCAGTGTACAGCTTAATGATAAGTACACTTATTCGACTGAAAAACTTGCTAATGGAAGTTACTACATGGTGGTATCATCGAATGGTAAAGAAATGTTTAAGAAATTTGTAGTTTTAAGATAAGATTGATTGTTTTGTTTTTGTAGGCTATCCGTATGGGTAGCCTATTTTTTTGTAATTATTTCACTGTTTCATCACGCAAATAAAAATTTTATTTTCCTATTCTTTTTGATTTTTCTGCTATTAATGTTCTTTTCTGACTCATTATTTAGATTGTTTTCAGGTTAGATAATAGTCTTAGTTAGTTTGATGTTCTATTGGTTATTTTTGTTTGTAGTATTTATTTTGTTGGGTTTAGTAAGCTTAATTACACTAACATTGTTCCACGTGAAACAAATCACTTTAGAATTCTGTAATAAGTGGTATTATTTATAGACTGCGTTGTCTTTTATCTAACCCATGGTTCGTATCTTTGTATCCATGTTTCCTGATTATGATGTTATTGTTGTAGGTGCTGGCCATGCTGGTTGTGAGGCTGCTGCAGCGGCTGCAAATATGGGTTCTAAGGTTTTGCTTATTACCATGAATATGCAAACGATAGCCCAGATGAGTTGCAATCCTGCTATGGGAGGTATTGCTAAAGGGCAGATTGTTAGAGAGATTGATGCTATGGGTGGGTATAGTGGTATAGTTAGTGATGTTAGTACTATTCAGTTCAGAATGCTGAATAAATCGAAAGGACCAGGAATGTGGAGCCCTCGAACTCAGAACGATCGAATGCTGTTTGCCTCAACCTGGAGGGAAATGCTTGAAAATACACTAAATGTAGATTTTTGGCAGGATATGGTAAGTGGCCTAATTGTTTCACGTGGAACAATTAAAGGAGTGATAACGGGGATGGGACAGGAAATCAGAGCTAAATGCGTGATACTTACTAACGGTACTTTTCTAAATGGCGTTATTCATATTGGTGAAAAGAAGTTTGGAGGGGGGAGAATGGGTGAAAAAGGAGCAACTGGAATTACCGAACAACTTGTAGAGCTTGGATTTGATACAGCAAGGCTTAAAACCGGGACTCCGCCAAGGGTGGATGGTAGAAGCCTTAACTATAGTAAAATGGAAATTCAGGAAGGCGATGAAGAAGTGGTAGGATTTTCCTATTTGCCGGTAAAGAAGATATTGCCACAGCAACAGCGATGCTGCTGGATTACTTACACCAGCCCCGAGGTGCATGATATATTAAAAACAGGCTTTGACCAGTCGCCCATGTATCAAGGCCGGATAAAAGGCAGTGGACCAAGGTATTGCCCCAGCATTGAGGATAAAATAAACAGGTTTGCTGAACGTGACAGGCATCAGTTGTTTGTTGAACCAGAAGGCTGGAATACGGTAGAAATTTATGTTAATGGTTTCAGTACCTCATTACCAGAAGATGTGCAGTTTAAAGCCTTGAGCATGGTGCCCGGATTTGAGCATTGCAAGTTCTTCAGGCCGGGATATGCGATAGAATATGATTATTTCCCGCCAACACAATTAAAATTTACTCTTGAAACCAAGCTTATCAGCAATCTTTTCTTTGCAGGACAGATAAATGGTACTACCGGATATGAAGAGGCAGCCTGCCAGGGATTAATGGCAGGTATTAATGCCAGCCAGGCTGCAAAGGATAAGGAACCTGTGGTTTTGAAGAGAAGTGATGCCTATATTGGTGTACTCATTGATGACCTGATAAATAAAGGTACTGACGAACCATACAGAATGTTTACCAGCAGAGCAGAATACCGTACACTATTAAGGCAAGATAATGCAGACCTCCGGTTAACTGGTTTAGGTCATCAGTTAGGCCTGGCATCTAATGAAAGGTTGGATTTCATGAGGGAAAAAGAGGAAAAGGTGTTTATAATAAAACAGATTCTGGCTGATTTTTCTGTTGACCGAGAAATGTCGAGAGGTTTGCTTGAAAATAATGACTCTCCAGTTCTTAATGAAAAGATCAAAGCTGGTAAATTGTTGCTCAGACCGGGTATCGGATTGAAAGAAATGATTGGGCATATACCTGCACTAAAGGATTTAATAGGGGATACAGATCCATTGATCCTCGAGCAGGTAGAAATTCAAGTGAAATATAATATTTACATAGAAAAAGAACATGATCTCGTTAAGAAAATGGCAGGGTTGGAAGATTTAATGATCCCTGAATCATTTAATTACGACAAACTTTCGGCTATTTCAACAGAAGCACGGCAAAAACTGACTAAAATTAGACCACGAACACTTGGCCAGGCCAGCCGTATTAGTGGTGTAAACCCTAGTGATGTTCAGATACTGATGGTTTTTATGGGCCGATGATAATAGTATATGACTTCAGTTATTCAGTAGATTTGCGTATAATGCATTTAGTATAGCTGAATAAATCGATGAACACATGGATAGGGTTCAACACATTGATAATGATGGGAAAATAATAAAAGACTCAGGAATTGGCCCCGCTATCCTGCATTATTGCAAATACCAGGAACGTTGCCATTGGGAGGTTAAGAACAAGCTTTTTGAATTGGGGTGTGGCAAAGAGGAAGCGGAGGAATACATCAGCAGATTGATTGAAAATGGGGTGCTGAATGAGGAAAGATTTGCCAAAGCTTATGCGGGAGGTAAATTCAGGATAAGCCATTGGGGCAGGGAGAAGATTAAACATCAACTAAAATTCAGAAAGATTTCAGATTACTGCATCAAAAAAGGGCTGGCAGAAATAGATCCAGGTGATTATGAAAAAATGCTGGATAATCTTACAGATAGAAAATTTGTAGAACTAAAAAGCGAGCGTAATCAATTAATTAAAAGTAGAAAGGCTTATAAATACCTGGTTCAGAAAGGGTTTGAACGAGATATGGTTATAGAGATAATCAATAGTAAGCTAAAAAGCAACACAGATAAATCAATATTTCCCTAACTTTACATAATCAATCCGTTTTTGTTATGGTACAACAGGTTACAGAAGGTGTAAATATTATGGTGGAAACCTTCTACCAGCCAGGCCATTCTAATCCGTTAAATTCTGAATTCTTGTTTGCTTACCGAATTACCATTGAGAATCTCTCTGCCCATCCTTTGAAATTACTCAGTCGTCACTGGCATATTATAGACAGCAATGGTACACATAGGGAAGTAGAAGGCGAAGGCGTTGTAGGAGAGCAACCTGTAATAGTATCAGGAGATAAGTACCAGTATTCTTCAGCTGTTAATCTGCACAGTGATATTGGTAAAATGTATGGCACCTATCTTATTATTGACCTTTTCGACAAAAGGAAACTCAAAGTTACTATTCCTGAATTTCTGCTGATTACGCCTTTTAAGTTGAATTAGCCAACAGGCAATTTGAATATTGTATCTTTGCACTATAAAAATTTCAGCGTTTTAGCGTGATACCGGCATTATTTATGACAGCACAGCAGGAAAATAAGTTTATTGCAGCAGAATGGTTTGAAGTATTTAATACAAAGGATATAGAGGGTTTGCTCAGTCTGTATCATGAAGATGCGCGGCACTACAGTCCAAAACTAAAGATCAGCCAGCCGGAAACCAATGGCTTTATATCAGGAACCGATGCTCTTCGTAAATGGTGGGCAGAAGCATTTGAAAGACTACCATCGCTTCATTATGTACCAACTTCGCTAACAGAGAATGAGCACAGGGTATTTATGGAATATATCCGCCGGGTGGATAATGAACCGGAAATGCTTGTGGCTGAAGTTCTTGAAATAAGAAATGGCCGGATAATTGCTTCACGTGTTTATCACGGTTAGGCGTTTACTATTTCTTTGTTTTTTTGTTCCAGAGTTTCTTTCATTCCTTTCCAGACACGAGTCTGTTTTGCTGTTTTAGTAAGTGTCCCCAACGAAGTGATATGTGTTTCTGTGGCGGTTATAAGTGGTATTAAAACCTGCTCTGAAAAATATTTTGCTGCAGCAATTTTGCGCTCATACAACCTTACAAATTCAGCATCTTCTGTCAGTTGATTTATCTCTTTATGAAAACCATTGGCATGGCCATTGGCTTTTGTCAGAACGCTGAATATCCTGGTATGCAGCTCCTGGTGTTTTTCTGCTGGCCCGGTTTTCCATTTTGTCAATACTGTTAGCATTTGGGCAAGGTATTCCAGCAGTTCTGTGAATGAAAATATCCTGTAAAGTCTGGATGCGGCAGCTTCACGCCTGCCTCTATCCAGAAGATTATCCAGTTCGTCTTCATCTTTTTCTGATTGTGCGTAATCAATGATACGATTGTCGGTTATTACATTTTCAATGCTTAGCTTGCTGCGCAGTACAAGGCCCTCCATTGTGGTGCAACGGCTAAGTGCTACATATACCTGCCCCGGTGCAAACGACTGGTTGAGGTCTACTACTGCCTTTTGCAGGGTAAGGCCCTGGCTTTTATGTACAGTAATGGCCCAGGCCAGCCGTATAGGGTATTGGGTAAAACTACCGCTTTCCTCCTCTTCAATTTCTCCTTTCTGCTGATTGAGCGTATAGCGCATGTTTCTCCATGTTTCCAATTCCAGAAGCAGTGTTTCCTTGTTATTGTCATCAGGAAAACTGATCCATATTCCTTCGGCATCAATTTTATCAACTTTAGCAATTTTGCCATTAAAATACCGCCGTGGTGTCTGTATATCGTTTTTAACAAAGATAACCTGAGCACCTTGTTTTACTGTAAGCACCTCATCAGTTGGCAGGTTTTTGGGGTTGAACTCATTGGTTATTGTTCCCTTGAAGGTATGGGCAGGTGTGGTTAATTTATTTAGCGATTCCTGGTTAATGCTGTCAGCAATCCGGTTGTGTGTACAGAGAATGATATAGCCGCTTTCTTTTTGTGGCTGAGGATTGTAAAGTGTGTTGAGCTGTTGTATATCCTGATGCTCCACAAGACCTGTCCTTATGCGGTTGAGTATATCAATAAAAGCCTGTTCCTTCTGGCGGTAAATTTTCCGGAGTTCAATATACAATGGCGGGTTATGCCTCAATACAGCTGAGTCGAAAAAATAAGGGCTGTTGTAAAAGTTTTTAAGTATTTCCCAATCTTCATCTTTCGCAACAGGAGGTAGCTGGAACAGGTCGCCAATGAATACCATTTGCAAACCACCGAAAGGCTCCCTGCTTTTGCGAACATGGCGTAGCACAAGGTCCATACTGTCGAGTAGATCGCAGCGCACCATGCTCACCTCGTCTATTATCAGCAGCTCCAACTTGCGCAATAGCTTTATCTTTGTTTCCTTCAGGCGGAGATTGGCCAGTAATGAATGTTTGTCCTGGGTACCGTCTCCGTGCCTACCATAACCACCTGCAGTGCCCGGCACAAAAGGCCCGAATGGCAACTGCAGAAAAGAATGAATGGTTTCGCCACCCGCATTTATTGCAGCTACACCGGTAGGCGCAACTATAGCGCACTGCTTGGCAATATTATGCTTAATATATTTCAGGAATGTGGTTTTACCTGTGCCTGCTTTGCCTGTAAGGAATAAATTTTCATTAGTTTCTTTTACCAAGGCAACAGCTTTAGTAAATATTGTATTTTCTGAATCGATCTGGCCGGTTTCCAGTGTATTGAGGGACATGTGTTAAAACTACGAAATTATGGCGGATCATAAGTTGCCAGATAAAATGATATTTTTTCCTCAAGGCATAATCAGCAAGGTTTGATTTAACCTGTGGTAAAAATTTAGGATTGTTTCCCCAGATGCAAATGATCTCTATTAGAGATCATAGAAAAACACAACTATTATATATACAATGTGTTGCCACGCAATAAAAATACTATTATTGTTGTTATATTTATAAATCAAAGCCACACCAAAATGAAGCTTAGCCTTATAATACATTTTGTACTTATCCTTTCTTCTTGTACCGCAACCTTCGCCGGCAGTAGTGTAACCCTGAATGGTAAAATTAGAAACCCTATTTCCGACGGTATTTCTGTTAGCTATTCAGATAGCTGGATAGGTTACATACCAATTACTATTGCTGCCAGACTCGATAAGGATGGTAACTTCTCGCTTACCTTTCCGTTAGAGCATGCGTTTGATGAAATATTTAATTCGCATGGTAACCAGATGACAGAATTATTTCCTGAGCCCGGAGATAATCTGGAAATGACACTGGATGCGAAAAATTTCGATAGCACAATACATTATACAGGCAAAGGGGCTGCAGAAGCCAATTTTATAGCAAAGCATATGCTTTTCAGTGGTATGTCAAGACAGTTCGGCGCTTTATTGAATCACTATTGTAAAGACAGCGCAGATTCTTTTATAGCGGAAATAAACGCTGCTATGAAAAAAGAAATTGATTTTTCAGATGCCAATGGACAGCAACTCAGTCCTTCTTTTAAAAAGTACTGGAAAGCGTTCTTTCAATATCATGTATACAACATTATGCTTGATTATGCATTGTATCATACGATTTCACAGCAACACTCTTATGCTGTAAAAATACCTAAGGAAAATTATAGTATCACTTCTGAAGTGACTGTTAAATTTGATGATGATCTTCTTCATGTAAATACGTACAGATATTATGTGGGTAAATATTATGGCGAGCAGTTAAATGCAAAGGCTGCAATAAATGACAAACCGAAGATAGATGACGCGGAGGAAGTATCATTATCATATAAAAACATGCCTCCCAAATCAGCTGAAGTGTATTGTGCTACAAATGTATATAACAGACTGAGAAGAGAAACAGTCGCTGAAACTGAAAATACAATTTCAACATTCAGATACCGCTTCCCTGAAAGTACTTACTTGCCTTGGCTGGAAGAAAAATTGGCTATGAAAAAGAAGGTAGCAGCAGGTAGTATAGCTCCGGATTTTATTATAAATAATACCGATGGAAAATCTATGAAACTTTCTGACCTCAGAGGGAAAATAGTTTATCTCGACTTTTGGGCCAGCTGGTGCGGGCCCTGTATGGGCGAGATGCCTTCAGCAAAAAAGCTGGAGGAAAAATATAAGGATAAAAACATAGTATTCCTTTACGTGTCAATAGATACTGATGCGGATAGCTGGAAGAAGGCTATCGATAAATTAAAAATTGATGGCATTCACATGCGCGATGGTGAAGGAGGTTGGACAGGACATGTTGCAACGAAGTATGGAGTTAATGGGATTCCTGCCTACTTCCTTATTGGCAAAGATGGGAAATTCGTAATGACAAATACACCCAGGCCATCAGATATTGAAGTTCTGAGTAAAGAAATTGATATGCTTATGGAATAGTGCCTTTCTATGGAACTAGGGGATATAAAAATTAAAGAACAGATGGTACGCCTGAATACGGATAGTGAACTGGACGAAATATGCAATGATATCCTTAAAGGAGTAATAACAGCCAGTAAGGGTTAAATTACTATTATTATGCAAATCTGGCATAGATTTTGTGGCAAAAAGATTAATTTTATCTTTCTTAAACAAGCACTCTATGAGATTTACAATTCTTACACTCGTTTTTCTTCTTTTTCTGTTTCAGTCATGCATCAAAACAGGCACTACTGTTTATTCTGTAAATACTGGTATGAAGTCGGCATTTAATTACAAACCCGGCAGTTACTGGATTTATAAGGATTCTATAACAGGGGCGATCGACAGCGCATATGTTACTTCTAACCAGGATGTATTGTACAATGCCGGAGGTTGTGTACTGGAACCAAATGCACCTAAAATAGAAAATATTGGCATTTCTGTTTTTGTTTCAGATGGTAACCCAACGGATACAGAGCAATGGTATTTCAGTATGCAGCAAAGTCAGTTCAACATCGGGTTTCATAATAGTAAAGACAGTGTTGAATCCACTTTAGCCTTCAGTTTATTTACCTGGCCCCTGTCAACCGGATCAGCCGGCAGCTCTTCGGGCTGTGTGCCAGGCTTTGACAGCGGATCTGTTGCCGATATTATTCCGGAAGTTGCGCTGAATGGCCTGAGTTATAGTAATGCCGCCCGATCGATACACGCTCCATTTTCAGAAAGGTCGCAGAGCATGGTATATAATGATTGTTTTTATGTAAATCAGGAGGCCGGGATCATAAAATTAATATTTATCCATCCGGCAGATGACATTCACAGGGTACTTGAATTGCAGCGGTATCACCTGGTGCGATAAACCTGCTGCGTAACAATCATTTAATAATTAATTCATATTGTGGTTTTGACCTAGCCGATACCTTTGCACGCTAATTCAAAACCATGCATATTATTAAGTCTGTTATTCTATGTATTGCTATTTACGGAATACAAACTGGTTTCGCACAAACAGGATGTACCGACCCAGCCGCATCAAATTATAATCCCGTTGCAACATCCAATGACGGATCATGTATTTACCCTGTAACACATAAACCACCAGTGCTGAGAGGGGCTCTGAATCCCATTATAACAGAATCATCGGGTGTAGAGTGGACTGATGGCAAACTGTGGACACATAATGACAGCGGTAACCCGCCGGAAATTTACAGTGTTGATACTACTGACGGGCATACACTCCAGACCGTGGTAATTGATAATTATCCGAATGTGGACTGGGAAGATATTACTGCCGACAGTAACTATATATACGTTGGCGACCACGGTAATAACAACAGTGACCGCACAGACCTGAAAGTGCTGAAAATAGCAAAAACCGACATTGGAACAGGGTCTACAGTGCATGTAAATGCACAAGCTATTTCATTCAGGTATACTGATCAGACGTTATTCGGATCAGGCACTACAAATGATTACGATTGTGAAGCACTGATTTCCATAAAAGATTCATTGTATATATTTACAAAAGACAGAGGTGACCTGCAGACAAGGGTATACAAAATGCCTAAAACACCCGGTACCTATGCGCTCGATCCGTATACCAGCTACAATGTAAATGGATTGATTACCGGTGCAGATTATAATGCCAATACCCATGAAATAGTATTGATTGGCTATTTCAAAGGTCATATCAATTCCTTTCTTTGGTATTTAAGCAATTACCAGGGCGACATGTTCTTTTCGGGCAACAAACGAAGAATAGAAATAGGAAACGGACAGGAATGGCAAACAGAGGGTGTATGTTGGTTATCGGACTCAAGGGTATTTATTTCGTGCGAAACCACAGATGCCATTCCTGCATCGCTTTATGTAAGCGATAATATTTTTGCAACTACACAGGTAGAAAACGTAAATCAGGAGCAATCAATAAAGATATATCCAAACCCTGCCGGCAATGAAATGATTTTTGAAAACACTGGTTCAGAGGCTGTTTATAAGATAATGGATGCTATCGGGAGAGTAATTGAATGCGGAGTGATTGAAAAAGGGAACCGTATTTTAGATATAAAAAGCCTGATTGCCGGAATATATTATATAGAGTTCAGCAGCCCAGGCAAGGAGCTTATGATTACTACCATAGAGAAAAAATAAGTTTTTGTGGATTTGATGGTCCGTAAGCCGGGAATTGGATGGTATGAATTGTATTTCTTCAGCGGATTATCGTAAATTACTGACGATAATTGCAGCATGAAGAATATCCTGTACAAGTTATTTTTTGGCAAACCAGAATACAATATCCGGCAGAAAGTTTCGGCATATCTGGCCTACCGCAGTAACCTGATCAAGATCTGGAATAACAGAACGCATAAAGATATAGGGTTTGAGAAAATACTGAGATTGGTACTTGTAGGTATTCAGCCCATTTTCCCCGGCATACATTATAGGCAGATTTTTGGTCGTTATGGAACCATAAAACGTAATGTTGCAATAGAATTCTATGTACTTTTCAAAACCCTGCTTCCGTTGGTCTTTTTGTATACAGGATTTTACCACAAATTGGCCGCAGTGCTTATTTCAGGTTATCTGCTTACCGAAACGGTTGTATATGTAGCCTCACTGATTTTTGTATCAGATATGTTTGTAAAGCCGCGCTCCTACCGCCGAAATATTCTGATGCTTTTCTTTAACTACCTGGAAATTGCATTCAGTTTTGCTGTGGTATATGGAGGGTTGCATTTACTCGATGAAAGAGCACAATCAATAACCGATTTTGTTTACTTCAGTATAGTTACATCAACCACTATAGGTTATGGCGATATTCACCCCGTTACCCACATGGGTAAAATATTGGTCTGCACGCAGGCCATAGTAATGGTTGCCTTCATAGTTTTGTTCCTTAATTTTTTTGGCTCAAAGGTTGAAACATTACACTCAGATGAGTAATTTTGACCTTCCTGAAATAATATTGTTTCCTTAACAAACTTATTCAGGATTATCAAATATTTATTGTACCTTTGTGCTTTCTTAATCAATTTATTTACAAAACAATGCAAGAAGGAACAGTAAAATTTTTCAATGAAACTAAAGGATTTGGTTTCATTTCTCCGTCAAACGGCGGACAAGACATCTTCGTACACGTATCAGGCCTGCTGGATGAAATCCGCGAGCACGATAAAGTTACATTTGATGTACAGAATGGTAAAAAAGGTTTGAACGCTGCTAATGTTAGAGTAATCTGATTTTTATATCGTTTTAAGATGATTGCCAAAAAGCCCCGGATTTACGGGGCTTTTTCATTACAAACCGCTGAATTTGTATAAAATAGTTGATTCATTTTTGCTGAAAGTTTTCAGGAATAAATATTATTGGTTATTTTGCGATGCTGGAATTAAAATTAATCAAAGGAATTATTACTTTTACCACCGAAGAAATTATTTTTATGCTGAAAATTATGTTCAATAAGATTCTTTTAGTTTGCCTGCTGGCGTTACCAACCTGCACTTTTGCACAAATTATTGGAGCTGAAAACAGGCCACCAAGTAATACCGTACCGATAAACAGGTATGATCTGATGGATAAAACCTGGTATTTTGTAGGAACAAAATGCCCTGATAAAATAGGCGCTGAAACCCACTATATCCATTACACCATGACATTAAGGCTTACTCCGGGCAATGTCAATAATATAAATTACGGTACATACAAGGAATTTCACAGAGATATGAGCGAGAGCCCGAACGAAACCGGTAAATACTCAATTACTACCGATGATGTAGGAAATGTGGTGCTGACACTGAAAAAAGATAAATCGAAAATGACGGCCGTTTACAATATTCCGACGGTTGATGCCAATTTTCTTAAGCTGATAAGGATAGATGAAGGCGATAAGTGCAATATTGCTTATGCCATAGCCCCATAATAATCCACCTCTTTAATAATATTCAGGCCTTGCAGAGATGCAGGGCTTTTTTGTTTTAGTCATGTAGCTGGTTATAACAATCCAAAGATGTGATTCCCAGTTGTGCCACACTTTAAAATGTGGCACAACTCAGGTGCAAAGTCTAACATTCTTCATCATTGCACGGCACTTCTGCCGATTCCAGCTCAATAGTGGCGTGATGGATTTTATTGTGCAGCAGTTCGTGTTTTATTTTATTCACCAGTTTCATTTTGTCATCAAAACTGAGTTGTTCATTAAGTACCAGGTGGGTAGTGAGCGCATTCTCGGTAGTGCTCATTGCCCAGATGTGCATATGGTGTATACTTTCTACACCATTAATTTTATTGATTACTTTTTCAATCGTTTCTACATTCACCCCTTCTGGCACAGCATCCATAGAAAGACGCAGGCTTTCAGTAAGTAAAGACCATGTACCGATCAAAATGACAACCAGGACAACAATACTTACTGCCCCATCAAGCCAATACCATTTGGTGAAACTGATAATCAGGCCCGATACCACTACTCCAAGTGAAACCAGAGCATCCGTCATCAGGTGCAGGTAGGCGCCTTTTGTATTGAGGTCATGTTCTTTATTTCGGAAAAAAAAGAATGCGGATGCAAGGTTTATGGCAATACCTATACCTGCTACAATGGCGACCAGGCCTCCCTCAACCGGTTGCGGATGCAGCAGCCTGTTGACTGATTCATACCCTAGCATACCAATAGTAATGAGCAGAACAACAGCATTGGTAAGCGCAGCCAGAATAGTGGTTTTCTTGAAGCCATAAGTAAACGAATCCGTCGGTTTTGCCTTTGCCAGGCGAAACGCCAGCAGGGATAACGCAAGGCTGGCTACATCGCTGAGATTATGCCCGGCATCAGAGAGCAATGCCATAGAATGAGTGACGATACCCGCAATAACCTGAATAACTACATAGGCACCATTGAGGATAATCCCGAAAATAAAGGCCTTACTGGCAACATCAGCAGCAGTTACGGTATGATGATGGTGGTGCCCTCCATGACTATGGTCGTGGCCATGTGAATGGCTGTGGTCGTGAGCATGATTATGGTCGTGATTATGCATGGGCAAGAAAACAGGTGCAAGCTACATAAAATATATTGCTCTGGATAAGGGTGTATTATTTTTCAAGCTCCAAGGTGAGCCACACATTGAAGGTGTGGCTCACCTTATGCGAAGCTTATATTAAACCCACCATTCCGAATTGAGGCTTCCGGAAACCTCAGTTGGCAGTCCGGGCTTAGGAAGAAATGAGGTGATTTTTTTCTGATCGGCTTGTTGAATAAACAGCTCCACTGGTTCGCGCCATGGGTGCAGGGCCAGGTTGAAGGTCCCCCAGTGTATAGGCATCATTACCTTGCCACGCAGTGCCAGATGTGCGTTAGTGGCATGATCTGGGCCCATATGGATATCGGGCCAGCCAGCTCCATAAGCGCCTATTTCAAGCATTGTAAGGTCGAAGGGGCCAAAGGCATCACCAATATCTTTAAAGCCAGGAAACCATCCCGAATCAGCGCCAAAGAAAATATTGTGTTGGTTTCCTTTGATAACCCATGACGACCAAAGTGTCTGATTACGGTTGGTAATTCCTCTGCCGGAAAAGTGACGGGCCGGAGTAGCGGTTAGGCTTAGATTGCCTATAGTTGCAGTATTGCCCCAATCCAATTCCGTAATCCGGCTTTTTGATACGCCCCACTTTTCTATAATGGGCCCAACACCAACAGAACAAACTATGGGTACGTTGCTGCCAGCAAGTTGTTTTATAGTCGGGTAATCCAGGTGGTCGTAATGATCGTGGGAAAGGATAATAACGTCCAATTCCGGTAGTTGTACTAATGGAAGCGGTGCAGGGAAAAATCTCTTTGGTCCTACGAAAGAAGAAAAGGATGCCCTCGGGCCCCATACCGGATCGGTGAGTATGCGCTTGCCATCTATCTCTATTATTAACGATGAATGGCCCATCCAGGTAATACGCAGCCCGGTTGCGGGTGGTGTGTTGTAAATACTGGCATCAGTATGAAATGGCCCTAATTGCTTTTTAGGTTCCCGTTCATTATCAGTAGTCAGAAACTGCCATAATATTTTTAGCATACCCCCCTTTACACTCTGGCTGGTAGGAACTGTATTCTGATATATTTTCCCGATTTTCTGAGATGGTTGTATTTGTGACATTTAATGCGAATTAGGACACAAAACAAAGCGAATTACGGTTAACCAAACAACAAAAATCGGTGAGTCGGGGGCTGGAAATCGGTGAACAGGGCGAAAACCGGTATCAGAGAAACTGATTTTCTAATTTTTGGCTTCCCCCTTTTGACTTTTAACTTAAATTGCACCCTCATTACATATAATTATACAATGCTTACCGGAAACGAAATACGCCAGCAGTTTTTAGATTTTTTCAGGAGCAAGGGACATTCAATTGTTCCTTCAGCCCCTATTGTGATAAAGAACGACCCTACCCTGCTGTTTACAAATGCGGGTATGAACCAGTTTAAAGACTTTTTCCTAGGTAATGCACTACCATCCAATACCCGAATAGCCGATACCCAGAAATGCCTGCGGGTGAGTGGCAAACACAATGACCTGGAAGAAGTGGGAGTAGATACCTATCACCATACCATGTTTGAGATGCTTGGCAACTGGAGCTTTGGCGATTATTTTAAAGAAGAAGCCATAGCCTGGACCTGGGAACTGCTAACAGAGGTATACGGTATACCGAAAGACAAATTGTATGTAACCGTTTTTCAGGGTGATGCTGCAGAGAACCTGCCAAAGGATGAAGAAGCATACAATTTCTGGAAACGGCACATAGCTGAAGACCGGATATTGCTGGGAAATAAGAAGGATAACTTCTGGGAGATGGGCGATACAGGCCCGTGCGGCCCTTGCTCAGAGATACATGTGGATTGCCGTAGTGAAGAAGAGAAAAAACAAGTTGATGGCAAAACACTGGTAAACGCCGACCATCCTCAGGTAATAGAAATATGGAACAATGTGTTCATGCAGTTCAACAGGCAGAAGGATAGCAGCCTGGTGCCCCTGCCCGCTAAGCATGTAGATACAGGTATGGGTTTAGAACGTTTGGTAAGAGTGTTGCAGGGCAAGCAAAGTAATTATGATTCAGATCTGTTCACCGGTACAATAACTGCCATTGAGCACATGACCCATCGTCAATATACCAATACTGACTCTAAGAAAGATGTAGCATTTCGTGTATTATCTGACCATATCCGTGCAATAGGTTTTACAATTGCCGACGGTCAGTTGCCATCTAATACCGGTGCGGGTTATGTGATACGCAGAATACTGAGAAGGGCTGTGAGGTATTATTATTCCTACCTAGATCATAAGCAGCCACTGCTCTACAGATTAATGCCGGTACTGGCAAAGCAGTTTGAGCATGTATTTTCTGAATTGCACCAGCAGATAGATCTGGTGAGCAGGGTGGTTAAGGAAGAAGAAGAAGCATTTTTGCGCACCTTGGATAAAGGGCTCAGGAAAATTGATGACATTATAACGGAGACCAAGAGGCAGGATACAACCGTCATAAACGGTAAGGCTGCTTTTGAACTATATGATACTTTTGGTTTCCCGATTGACCTGACAAGACTGATTGGTGCTGAAAACGGATTGTATGTGGATGAACCTGCTTTCCAGGCAGAAATGATGCAACAAAAAGCCCGCAGCCGTGCAGCAACCTCGCTGGATACTGATGACTGGGTGATTGTTAAGGAAACAGCTGCTACTAAGTTCGTAGGTTATGATTTGCTGGAAGCTGAGGCATCTATACTTAAATACAGAAGGGTTACATCGAAGGGAAAAGAATCGTATCAACTGGTGCTGGATACCACCCCTTTCTATGCCGAAAGCGGTGGGCAGGTAGGTGATACTGGTGAACTGATCTTCCCGAATGAGATTGTGAAGATAGTAGATACCAAAAAAGAAGATGGCCTTACCATACATTTTGCAGAAGTGCTGCCTGAAAATGTTTTCGCACCAATCCATGCAAGGGTTAATGCAGTGAAGCGGATACATACTGCGGTTCATCATAGTGCAACGCATTTGCTGCATGCCACGCTTCGCCAGGTATTAGGTACGCACGTGGCACAAAAAGGATCCCTGGTTAATGAGGAGCATCTGCGCTTCGACTTTTCCCATTTTGCCAAAGTTACTGATGAAGAAACTGCAAGGATTGAAGCCATAGTGAATGAAAAGATAAGGGAGAATGTGCCGGTGATTATAAAGACTATGCTGAAGGACGAAGCAGTGGCGCTGGGCGCAATGGCATTGTTTGGTGAAAAGTATGGCAATGAAGTGCGGGTGGTGATTATGGATGCCGGTTACTCAATAGAGCTTTGCGGTGGCACGCATGTGGGAGCTACAGGGCAGTTGGGGTATTTTAAAATAACCAGCGAAGGTGCTGTAGCTGCAGGAGTTCGCCGTATGGAGGCTGTGAGTGGAAAAGCAGCAGAAGATTTTATTAATGAGCACCTGCAATTGATTGCAGCTATATCAGCACAACTCAAAAATCCCAAAGACCCGCTGAAAGCTATAGAAAAGCTGCAGGAAGAAAGAAGCCAGCTGGAGAAACATGTGGAAAATCTGGAAGCCCGTCAGCTTGTGGGCATAAGGAATGAACTGCTTACAAAAGATGAGATCATCAACGAGATCAGCTTCATTGGCCAGATGGTAACGGTTAGCAATGCTGATGCATTGAAGAAATTGTGCCTCGACCTTAAATCGCACCTTCACGATCATGTGATAGTGCTGTGCGCAAATATTGATGGCAAGCCCTTTGTGGCTGTAGGTGTAGATGAAAGGGTAAATGCTGCACGAGGCCTTGATGCCGGTAAGATTATAAAAGAGCATGTAGCACCACTGATAAAAGGCGGTGGCGGCGGACAAAAAACCATGGCCACAGCAGGCGGACAAGATGTGGGCGGATTGCAGGCAGTAATAGAGAAAGTGAAAAGTTTGTTGTAAATTTCTGATGAAGTATATTCTGATCAGATGAAAATAGCCGTATAAGTTAATATCAGTAGCTTTTTTCGCCGGATTTCTTATATTTACTGCCAATTAGTTATGATACTCAGGAATCTACTTTTTTTTACGGCAACTCTGCTTATAATAGGCTGGATATTGGGTTTCCTGGTTTGGCCACATGAAGGGCACATGGTGCACATCCTGCTGGTGTTGGCAGTTGTTTCTCTTATTGTGGCTTTGACCCGGAAGCCGGGTAAGGACCATATTGACTGATATTGTTCTTCTTCATTGAAATAATTTTGGCCGTAATCATCTTTACAAATACACATTTGCTATCCAATTGGAAATAATAGCATCGATCTACAATAGGTGAGTTACGACTAAAATAAAAAGTAGCTATTGCCTTACAGGGCGATATTATACCTGATAAATCAATTCCTTAAAGGCTTTCCCGTTGTCAATATATTTTGCAGTCGCTCCAAGGTTTTCTTCTGCCCGCATAAGCTCAGGAATGCCTCACGTTCCAGATCGAGCAGATATTGCTCGGTTACAATAGTGGGTTGAGAAAGGTCGCCGCCACACATTACCCAGGCGAGTTTTTCGGCTATCAGTTTGTCGTAGTCAGAAATATAATTGCCGCGCCACATACCGTGGATGCCGGAGATGAGTCCGCCAAGTCCACCACGGCCCTGAACCTTAATATTGTTGAGCGGTGTGGGTTGGGTATAGCCCCGCTCATGCATCATGAGAATGTTTCGTTTGGCATCTGCAATCCGCCGGTCGGGGTTTATGGATATATGATCGTAACCTGGGCGGAGAATGAAATTCTCAAATGCCTCGTGCGCTGATGTAGAGACTTTTGCAGTACCTACATTGATGAACAACTGCTGCAAATAGTTGGTTTCAATATCTTCTTTTATGTTCCTGGCTGATGCTCGTACAGCCATTTCTTTTGTGCCGCCGCCACCGGGTATCAGGCCCACGCCTACCTCAACCAGACCAATATAACTTTCTGCAGCAGCCTGTACCGAGTCGGCATGAAGGCACATCTCGCATCCTCCCCCAAGTGTCAGGCCATGAGGCGCAACAATTACAGGTATGCTGCTGTATCGCAGCCGCATTGTGGTGCTCTGGAACATGCGCACCGCCATATCCAGTTCATCATATTCCTGCTCGGCGGCAAACATAAAGATAAGGCCCACATTGGCGCCTGCGCTGAAATTAGCGCCACTGTTGGCAAGTATCAGACCCTTGTATTTTTCCTCCGCAATGGCTACCGATTTCTGCACGCCTTCCAGCACTTCTCCACCTACGGTGTTCATCTTGGTGTTCCAGCGCAAGGCTACTACATCATCGCCTATATCATATAGTTTGCACACGCTGTTTTTCCAAACTACCTTCTCATCAAGGTGATCCAGAATGATAAAAGAGCCCATGCCACGTATAGGCAGGTAGGCTTGTGTACGGATATCATAGTACTTGTGCTGGCCATTCTCGGTTTTATAGAAAGTAGTAATGCCTTTGTCCAGCATCTGCTGAACCCATGGCGCCACTTCATATCCACCAACCTTCATCATATCCAGCACATTCTTCACGCCCAATGCATCCCAGCTTTCAAAAGCCCCGATCTCCCATCCGAAACCAGCCCGGAGCGCATCATCTATTTTGTACAACTCATCGCTGATCTCAGGTATACGGTGCGATACATAAGCAAAAAGTAGATGGTGAAACTCTTTATAAAACGCACCTGCTTTATCGGTACCATTATACAATACTTTCAGTCTTTGGGCCAGGTCATCAACAGGTTTTGCCGCTTCAATAGTAGCAAATTTTGTTTTCACTTTAGGCCCGTATTCCATAGTATCCAGGTTCAGGGTCAGGATCTCTGATTTACTTTTCTCGCCTTTTGTTTTCTTATAGAATCCCTGACCAGTTTTATCTCCCAGCCATTTATTCTCAATCATTTTTTCGAGAAAAGGCGGCATTGTGAAAATAGCTTTAGCCTCATCATTGGGTGCATTGGCCGGCAGGTCTTTGGCTACGTGTACCAATGTATCCAGGCCTACTATATCGCCTGTGCGGAATGTGGCTGATTTTGGCCGGCCCAGCACAGGTCCGGTAAGAGTATCTACTTCATCTACATTGAGCCCGAACTGCTGCATGGCTTTAAACACAGCCATGAACCCGAATACACCTACCCTGTTGGCAATAAATGCCGGAGTATCTTTACACAATACAGTTGTCTTACCCAGGAAGCGTTCACCGTAATCCATTAGGAAGTTTATCACTTCCGGCTTGGTTTTAGGATCGGGAATTATCTCAAGCAAACGCAGGTATCGGGGCGGATTAAAAAAGTGTGTTCCACAGAAATTTTCCTGAAAATCAGCACTCCTGCCTTCGCTCATGAGGTGTATAGGGATGCCAGAAGTATTGGTTGTAATCAGTGAACCGGGCTTGCGGTATTTTTCAACCTTATCAAATGTCTGTTGCTTTATATCCAGCCTTTCTGGTACCACCTCTATGATCCAGTCGCAGTCGGCTATTTTGGCCAGGTCGTCATCAATATTTCCGGTCTTTATATTGTTGCTTACATCCTTTGTAAATGTTGCAGAAGGTTTGCTTTTCAGGGTAGCCTGCAGGGCATCATTAACTAACCTGTTTCTGACTGTTTTATCATTAAGGGTCAGGCCCTTTGCCTGCTCTGCATCAGTGAGCGTAAACGGCACAATATCAAGCAAAAGTACCTGCACACCGATACCAGCAAAATGACATGCAATGCGTGATCCCATAACTCCACTACCCAGAATAGCAACCTTACGGATTGTTCTCTTCATAACAAGCTGCTTTTGAAGACACAATTTAGTGAGAATTCACCGATGTGCTGATATGAGGCGTATAAATCTTAACAATAGGCCCTGATATAATTCCTGAAGAAGTTAGTTATAATTGAAATAGCATATTTTTTACTTCCTGACAATATCCTTAGCAGGCGTGAATTTAACAACTACGTTCTGCTGAGCTGGTAAGGAATGAATATACTCATATATGGCTCCTAGGTCTTCACGGGACATACCTGCATACATATGCCAGGGCATAATGGTATTAAATGCCCCGTTTACCACTGTCGGTGGTTTGTAATTACTGTCGGCATATGCTTTAAAGCGGTTTATGAAAGCTTCTTTAGTCCAGCTGCCGATACCTGAGGTTATATCAGGTGTAATGTTGCAAGAACGAATTATAGATCCATCGGGCAATAAAAACTCCCGTCCACCGCTATAAGCCATAGCCTGTATGATTCGTCCATGTTCATCCTTGGTATGGCACTCCACACATGCAGCGGCATTGGCAATATAGGCGCCGTATTCTTTAACTGAGGATGGGTCAGGTTTTTTTCCGGGGGTTGCTTTAGAGGGAATGGTATTCAGTATTATATTCATCGGAAAATCAGCCACAGATTGCGGTACATCATTTTGAAGCGGCGCAAAGGAACGGATATAGGCAATAATACAATTGATGTCTTCCGGATCCATTTTTCCATAATGAGTATAGGGCATTATAGGGAACATCGGGTGCCCTTCCTTTGTTACCCCAGTGGTAATAAGCCTGAAAAGCTCCCCATCTGTATAGCGGGCAATTCCATAAGGAGTAATGTTTCTGGAATAGAATTTTCCAGGAAAGCCAAATTTCTGATCGAAAGTTTCACCACCCTTGCCAAGAGTACCATCAACCATCGGGCCGGCAAACTTGGTCCAATCGCGGGTGGAGTGGCAATCTACACAAAGCGTTATATGATTAGCTATATATTTCCCGCGTTCTATCCTTTCAGGTGTCCTTTCCACCTTCAGTTCAGGTGCAGCGCCTACGTTGGGTAAGGCGGTTTTTACATAAGTAACTAATCCTGCCCCGGTGATCATGATTACCAGCAGAATTATTCCGATAATTTTGAAGATTTTTTTCATGTTTTTAAATTTCGATTTGATGGCAAAACAAAAATATAAAAACAAAGAATAAATCAAAATACCAACTTGATATTTTATTGCTTTAATTTATAACATCATGCACACCTAGCTGCTATGATCACAAATAATCACCCATTTTCCCTCAATTTTCCGGAACAGCAATGTAAAACTTCCATCCACATTACCTGCACTGCGGGTGAGCGCCCACTTACCAATTACAAAATAATATTCATCCGAAAGCTTTTCCATACTTACAATGGTAGTCTTGAGGTGACCCATGTGTGCCGCATCGGGATAGTGTTCTATATAGCGGTTTAGTGTGGCTTTATAGCCATAATTAGGACCGTTGGAACCTATGAATACTAGGCTGTCGCTTTCCCAATACCCCTTCATGTAGCCATCCACACTGCCATTGTTCCAGGCCATAACCTGGGTAAACAGGATTTTGCGGATTGCTGCGATGTCTGGATCAACTTGGGCATTAACTCTTGTTAAAGAAACAAGACAAAACAACATAACCAATAGTTTTCTCATGCCTCTAAAATACATAGTTTTTCCGTTTATAACCAATATATAGCAATGAAAGTAAAGAAATATACTCAACAATTTTAGCTGACAAAAATCATCCTGCTCATGTGGAAAAATAACATGACTAATTACGGCATTTATGTTATTTTTGCAGCCTGTTTTAATTATTTCATAAAAAGATAACGTATGCAGGAATTTGGGAAGAAGAATCCATCAGTTAATTTATCTGATCTGGGTCTGAATGTTGCAATCGCTCACTGGAATTGTTCTCCGGATGAACTGGTGCAATCTGCTCTGGCGCTGGGCCAGGGAGTATTGAATGACACAGGGGCATTATGTGTAAATACAGGAAAGTTTACTGGACGCTCCCCTAAGGATAAATTTACTGTGAAGGATGCTATTACCGAGCATAGTGTAGACTGGGGTGATGTCAACATTCCTTTTTCGCCTGAGGGTTTTGATAAGCTCTATAATAAGGTTTGTGCCTATATGGCCGGTAAAGAAGTCTGGGTACGTGATTCGTATGCTTGTGCCGATCCTGCTTATCGGCTTAATGTAAGGGTGGTGAATGAAACACCATGGGCCAATCTGTTTTGCAATGACCTCTTTCTGCGCCCCACAGATGCCGAAATAGTAACACAAGACCACGACTGGCTGATACTCCAGGCTCCCGGTTTCCAGGCCGACCCTGCTACCGACGGTACCCGTCAGGGCAACTTTACTATGGTCAATTTTACCCGTAAGATAATTCTTATAGGCGGTTCCGCGTATACAGGCGAAATGAAAAAAGGCATATTCGGAGTTCTGAACTTCATTATGCCGCACGATCATAAAGTACTGAGCATGCATTGCAGCGCCAATGAAGGCAAAAATGGAGATGTAGCCCTTTTCTTCGGCCTCAGCGGCACCGGAAAAACCACGCTCAGTGCAGATGCCAACCGTGCCCTTATAGGCGACGATGAGCATGGCTGGGCCGATAAAACAGTCTTCAATTTCGAAGGTGGCTGCTATGCTAAATGCATTGATCTCAGCGCCGAGAAGGAGCCGGAGATTTATGCAGCCATTAAGCCAGGCGCTTTGCTGGAGAACATTAAATTCTATGAGGGTTCAAACAAGGTGAATTATACAGATGCTTCTGTTACCGAAAATACCCGCGCAGCATATCCCATCAATTTCATCGACAACAGCAAGGAGCCTTCTTATGGCGGCCTGCCCAAAAATATTTTCTTCCTTACTTGCGATGCATTTGGTATTCTTCCACCAATATCTAAACTGACCAAGGCACAGGCAATGTATCACTTCATCAGTGGTTATACTGCTAAAGTTGCCGGTACCGAAGTAGGTGTTACTGAGCCTCAGACAACTTTCTCAGCGTGTTTTGGCCGTGTATTCCTGCCCCTGCACCCGGCAAAATATGCCGAATTGCTGGGAAAAAAACTGGAAGCTGACGCAAGTATAAATGTATGGCTGGTAAATACTGGCTGGAGCGGTGGCGCTTATGGCACCGGCAGCCGTATGAAACTGAAATATACCCGCAGCATGATCACAGCAGCAATGAACGGCGCGCTGGACAATGCTGCCTGCGAACCACATCCTGTTTTCGGTATACTGATGCCCAATACAGTACCCGATGTGCCAACAGAAATACTGGTGCCCCGCAATACCTGGGCTGACAAAGAAGCCTACGATAAAAAGGCCAATGAACTGGCCCAGCTTTTCGTAAAGAACTTTGCAAAATATGCCGATCAGGCCAATGAGGAAATTCGTTCTGCTGCTCCGGTAGTAATGGTAGGTGCAGAATAACAATAAAAGAAAGAGTTGATGAAAATAAAAGCCACCTCTTAGGTGGCTTTTATTTAACTAAAAGGGTGGTTTTAAATTCCGGCATTTCCTGCCGCTGCCACCACAGGAAGAACAGATAAACAAATACTCCGTTCTGAACATCCAGTACTGGCTCTATCAACAATTGGGTAAGTAGCAGTAACCATACCATAAAGATGAAAAACCGTTGCCTGCCTGATGGAGAATTCTCAGATGTGGCAGGTTTGCGTTTCAGGTCTGTGAGCGGATAAAAGATCCAGGCTGCAAAGAGAAGCATAGCAGGTATACCGCATCCCAGGGCAGTGATAAGAAACTGATTATGGGGCATCAGCCGCGCCTTATCTTCTACCTGCGGATAATATTTCTGATACCCCGTTTTCATTGCTGCCATCATATCACCGCCTCCTACTCCTGCCCATGGGTGATTTTCTATAATTTCTAAAGCCAGTTTATAAGACATGAGGCGGTTCACATCGCCATACTTACCCGACCGGTCGCCTATGCGCAACATGTCCCAGGCATAGCCTATATAATCCTTACGCTCACTGAAAGTAGGGATAAGCCGGGTAGCTGTCATCAGTATTAGTGGAATAGAGATAATAATAATAATGCCTGCAAGTTTCTTTTTTACAAATGACATATAAAACCCCCAGCCCACCACAAAGATATATATAGCCAGCAACCCGCTCTTAGCGGCAAGTATGTGGAGGTAAATAAATATTACAGCGATTGTAACTGAAATGAACCATTTCATGCTCTTTAAATGCAGCCATGGCCAAAGGAATATACACCATATAAAAAATAGGGCTAAAGCCATGCTGAAGCGCACATGGTCCTGGTAGCAAGGTGTTGGCAATAAAACAGACCACTTGTACTCCAGAAGATATTTATCATAGTCTCTTACCAGGAAGGAAAGACTATATGCGATGCCGCAAAGAAAAAGAATCCCTGTCAGGAAGGTGAGCCGCTGCAATTGCCTGGTCGTGAAAGCGGGCATAAAACCACAGGCAAGCGGGAATATTAAAACCGGGAATTTAACCTGGAAATTCTGTTCCCAGAAACCTTTGTCAATACTCCAGAAATAAGAGAGGCCAAGAATGGCCATCCAGGCCAGGCCCAGCAGCCACCATTTGTTCTGCATCCAGCGTTTTGGGTTAATATCCCGGAGGGCATTGATGCAAAACAGGAACATTGAAATAGATGATGCTACGTGGTTAACCAGGAACCCAATCATCATCCCCAATATGCATATAAAAGCAATATTGGATTTATCTAACAGCTTATTATTTAGAAAAGTACTTTTGCTCACAGTTATATTGCTGATGATTAAAACGGACAAACCTCATTTTTAGTGCGGAAAGACATAAAACAACTTCATGAACAAATCAGGGCCGGCAATTTCCTGGCTCTTGCAAGAGGCATAACCATAGTTGAAAACGAACTGGATGGATATGAATCATTACTGTTGCACCTTCATGAAAACCGCCGTGCACGTGTGGTTGGTATTACCGGTCCACCAGGCGCCGGCAAAAGTACGCTCGTAAATGCACTGCTGCACCATTGGCTGAAAGAAAATAAAAAAATTGCAGTAATTGCTGTTGACCCTTCATCACCTTTTAATTATGGTGCCTTGCTGGGCGACCGCATCCGGATGAGTGAATACTATACCAATCCCAATATTTTTATCCGTTCACTGGCTACAAGGGGTGCGCTGGGCGGGCTAAGCGGGAAAATAATTGAGATCATGGATATAGTTAAAGAGGCCCCGTTTGATCTTGTGCTTGTGGAAACTGTAGGTGTTGGTCAGAGTGAGGTAGAAATTGCTGGTTTGGCCGATTGTACGATAGTAACCCTCGTACCTGAGGCCGGTGATGAAGTCCAGACACTTAAGGCAGGTATAATGGAAATAGCCAATATTTTTGTGGTCAACAAAGCCGACCGGGAAGGAGCTGAAGGACTTTACCGCAATCTGCGAATGCTGACACATGAACGTGCCGGATTGGGAACTGAAACGCCGGTAATAAAAACCTCAGCCACCGAAAATAACGGTATAGATCTTCTGGGCAGTGAGATTCTAAGCTTCCTTGAAAAGCAGGAAACAATGCCTGAAAAGAGGATCCAACTACTTTCAGAAAAATGCTGGAGGCTGATACAGGAGCAGAGAATGAAAAAAATTGATCAGAAAAAAATGGTGCATGAGCTTGCTTCGGCAGCAGAGCGGAATGACTTTAATCTTTATGCATTTACAAGGTCATTTATAGCTGCAATCTGAACGGCTCCGGAAAGAGTTTATGGCCAGATAAGAAATTGATGCCTGAATTGATAATTTTGTGAAATAAAGAGCCTGCGTCTAACGTTAACCAACCGATGTTTCATACTTTACCTCCTCCCATATTATACCTTATCGCGGCACTATCTTCTGCCCTTATCAGCGGCTATTCTGTAAGGAAGATACTATACATTACCCGAAACCGGAAGATTTATGACCTGCCCGATGATACCCGGAAGATACATGGCGCCAAAACACCAAGCCTAGGTGGGATAGGTATTTTCATAGGTTATATAATGACAGCATTGATATTCTGGCCGCCAAGACATCTGCCAGTTAATTATTTTTTGCCATCCACCGTTCTTTTGTTTTTTACCGGCGTGTATGACGATCTGATGAACATGCGGCCATATAAAAAACTGGTTGCCCAGTTGCTGGCCTCAGTTATTACCATTTACCTGGCTGATATAAGGATCACTTCATTTTACGGATTAGCGGGAATAGAAACGCTACCCTACTGCATAAGTTTGCTCATTACAGTTGTTGGCTGTGCTTTATTTATCAATGCGTTCAATTTCATAGATGGTATAGACGGGCTTGCCTGCTCTCTTTCCATTTTATATTCCTGCATCCTTGGTTTGCTGTTTGCTCCTCACCACGAGGGCCTGGCAGCTTTATCCTTCTGTGTGGCAGGCGCTACAGCAGGGCTTCTGGTCTATAATTATTCTCCTGCCAAAATATATATGGGCGATACCGGATCAATGTTGCTGGGGTTTACACTTTTTATTTTATCGATTGTTTTCCTAAATGTTTGTGCTGCCGACCAGTTGTATAGCAGCACAGGGCAAACAAGGCCTTTTAATGAAATGATTCATTCAGTTCGGGGGGCATTTATTATAATGGTTTCCCTGTTATTCTTCCCTGTTTTTGATGCGATAAGGGTATTTATCTTAAGATTATCAAAAGGCAGGTCGCCACTGAAAGCCGACCGTTCACACATACATTTCTATTTGTTAGATGCAGGTATTGGGCATACCCGGTCGGTATTAATACTCCTTGTCACCAATATCCTTATCATAGCCTCTGCCTTCCTTATGCAGGATTATAACTCTTTGCTCACATTGTTATGTATGACAATACTGGCTATTCTTGCCCTTATGATAATCTTTAGGTTCAGGCAAAAGCAAACAGGAAAAGAAACGATCACTATTTAGTCATCGTTCCTTTTCCAGGAATTATTCGGATTAAATCCGCCCATGCTTTATTTCTTCTACTACACCAGGGTCAAGTAAGGTACTTATATCTCCCAGGCTTTCAAACTCTCCTTCGGCTATTTTGCGCAGTATACGGCGCATTATTTTACCGCTGCGTGTCTTGGGCAGGCCACTCACAAATTGTATTTTATCTGGCTTTGCAATCGGGCCAATGATGCGGGTTACTGTAAGCAGAATATCCTGCCTGGTTAGGTTTTCATCGCCATGGGTATTTCCGAATACCACATAGGCATAAATTCCCTGCCCTTTTATATCGTGGGGATAACCTACCACAGCGCTCTCTACCACGCCACTATGCATATTAATGGCATTCTCCACCTCAGCAGTGCCTATTCGGTGGCCGCTTACATTGAGCACATCATCTACCCTGCCGGTAATGCGGTAATTGCCATGCTCATCTCTGAAACAGCCATCACCGGTAAAGTATAAATCCGGATAAGTGCCAAAGTAAGTAGTGCGGCACCGTTCATGATCGCCCCAGGTAGTGCGGATAATAGATGGCCATGGGAACTTTATGCATAGATTGCCACTAACGTTGTTTTCTTTTATTTCCTCACCCTTTTCATCTACCAGCAATGGTTGCACACCCGGCAAAGGCAGAGTGGCATAAGATGGTTTAGAGGGTGTTACCCCCGCCATATTAGAGATAAGTATGCCTCCGGTTTCCGTCTGCCACCAGGTATCCACTATAGGGCATTTACCCTTCCCAACATTTTCTGAAAGCCAGTGCCAGGCTTCTTCATTGATAGGCTCACCTACCGACCCCAATACTTTAAGGCTGCTCAGGTCGTGCCCCTGCAACGGGCCCAAACCATATCCCATAAGGCTTCTTATGGCTGTTGGTGCGGTGTACAAAATATTCACCCTGAACTTATCTATTACATCCCAGAAACGGCCTGCATTAGGATAAGTAGGTATGCCCTCAAACAACAATGAAGTTGCCCCGGCACCCAACGGTCCATAGAGTATATAGCTATGGCCGGTTATCCATCCGATATCTGCAGTGCAGAAATGAACATCTCCGGGATTGTACTGAAACACATTCACAAAGCTGTAGGTGGTATACACCATGTATCCGGCACAGGTATGCACCACGCCCTTGGGTTTGCCTGTAGAGCCAGATGTATACAAGATAAACAACGGGTCTTCGGCATCCATCTCTACTGCCGGGAAATCCGGATTACCCATTGTTTCCACTTTGTTTATTTCATCTTCCCACCACACATCCCTTCCCTTGATCATACTCACTGGTGTATGCGTTCGGGTAAGTACTATCACCCTTTTAACAAAGCGGCATTGCACCAGCGCATCATCTATTACGCCCTTTAGAGGTATCGCTTTATTACCTCTGAAAGCTCCATCGGCAGTAATGATATAATTGGCCTGGGCATCCTGTAGCCTGTCGGCAATACTTTGGGCGCTGAATCCCCCGAAAATTACCGAGTGGATAGCGCCCACTCTTGCGCAGGCCAGCACAGCCACAGCCAGCTCGGGAACCATACCCATATAGATGCATACACAATCGCCCTTTTTCACACCGTTGTTCTTAAGAACATTGGCCATTTGTACTACCTTATGGTGCAGGTCGCGATAGGTTATAATGCGGTGGTGTTCTTCGGGATCATTTGGCTCCCATATTATTGCAGGCTTGTTTCCCAGGTTACCCAGGTGCCTGTCGAGGCAATTCTCTGTAATGTTCAGCTTGGCTCCTTTGAACCATTTTATATCGGGGTCTTTAAAGTTCCACTCCAGGACACTATCCCAACGCTTGCGCCACAAAAATGAAGAGGCAACTTTGGCCCAGTATCCTTCCGGGTCTTCGACACTTTTGGCCCATGCTGCATTATACTCTGCCTGGTTCTTTATCTGGTATGGATATGACATAATCTTGTTTTTTAGCACTGATTATAATGCATAGTTACAAATTCATTCTTTACAGAGGATTATATTTTCTGGTAATTTGGTATAGTTATGCTAAATAAGTATAGGTAACCTGTTAATTTTAAGCCATGAAAGATATTTTCTGCCCGAAATGCAAAGAAAATAACCTGGTAAAAAGTGGACTGGCCAAAGGCAAACAACGGTACAAATGCCAGAACTGCAATTACTATTTTTCAGTCATGAAAGAGGGCAAAAGCATAGACCCTTATTATGTAATCAAAGCCCTTCAGCTTTATCTTGAAGGGGTAACACTGCGTGAAATAGAACGGATACTGGGCGTAAGCCATGTTTCGGTAATGAATTGGATCAGGAAGTATAACATCAAAGCTCCCGAAAATTTTGATTACAGGCCCACCTACAAAGTGCTTACACATCCTGAACTGGTTAGTTTTTTCGCCAATAAAGAATCACTGAAAGCCTCCGGATGCGTGATTACAGAGCTTGGCGATAAGTTTATGGTTATTAAATGGGAGCGGTACAAAAAGTAAAAAGATATACCTCTTAGCAACGGTATACATGCAGTTCACTCCTGTTGTTTTTTCATGCAAATTTTGAAGTCTCCCAAGGCGATGGTGCCGGGATAAAACCAAAATGAAATGAAAAAACCAGGACTTAAGTGCTTATTGCTGGGTATGGTAATGTGCGTTACAACAAACGGAATTGTACATGCTCAGTCATCATCCGATACCACAGCTAAATGGGGTGCAAAAATTTATGGCTTTCTGCGCAATGATGTGATATATGACACCAGGCAGATGGCAGCGGTTAGGGAAGGAGAGTTGTCGTTATTCCCGCTTGATATATCTCCTGATTCAAAAGGCAAAGATATAAATGTAGCTCCTACCCTGAATATGGCTGCTATACTCAGCAGGGCAGGTTTTACTATAACAGGACCCGATGCATTTGGCGCCAAAACATCAGGCGTACTGGAAGGCGAGTTCTGGGGTGCAGGCCTTAGTTCAGGAAATACCAACGGTTTTAATTTACGCCATGCCTATATGATGCTCGACTGGTCGAAAACACAATTGGCATTCGGACAATACTGGAATCCTATGTTCAACATAGATTGCTATCCGGGTGTAGTTAATTTCAATACCGGAATACCTTTTGAACCACTGAACAGGTGTCCGCAGATAAGGCTTACACAAAAACTAGACAGAAAAAACAACCTCTCTTTAATACTGGCAGCCATGTCGCAGATAGATATGACCAGTGTGCCCAGCGGCGTGCCCCTGGCTCAGGGTGTAGTTCCCGATCTGCATGCACAATTGAAATACAAAACTAAGAAATTGTTGCTGGGTGCGGGAGTTGATTATTTATCGTTGCAGCCTGACCTGACATCCGGTACGCCTGCAATTTTTTCAACAGAAAGAGTTAACAGTCTCCGTTACCTGGTGTATGCTAAGGTAAGCCTGGCGCCGGTTGTTATCAAAGCGCAGTTTACAGGTGGCCAAAACCTCGCCGACCAGTTAATGCTGGGTGGTTATCTTGGTTATCAATCAAGTCCCACTTCCGTTATGACCTACAAACCAACCAATACTACTGCAGCATGGCTGGACATTAATACAACCGGCAAAAAATTTGTTCCCGGCCTGTTCGCTGGTTATACCAGTAACGGTGGTTCAGCATCTACCGGTGCATCTGCAGCATTTATGAACTTTGGAATGGGTCTTAATAGTGCCAGCAATATAAAAGATATGATTAGGGTTTCGCCAAGGATGGAATTTATTTCTGGCAAATTCAAGTTTGCAGTTGAAATTGAATATTCATCTGTTAATTTCGGTACATCAGCAAGTGATGCTACTGTGAGCAACACCCACAGTATAACTGAGACCAGGTTAATATTTATGTCAAAATATTCATTTTAATTTTTAACAGCCTCTTTTATGAGCACGCAAACAAGCACCAAAGGTATCTGGAAGGTGATATCGGCATCATCGGTTGGTACACTTATTGAGTGGTACGATTTCTATATATTCGGCAGCCTGG
>Ga0214164_1000130_pt1 | contig 49338 bp, 48 predicted proteins | sample TroBogepilimnion_13_FD_153003 | JGI IMG/M metagenome (GOLD analysis project Ga0214164, IMG submission 153003) | Freshwater microbial communities from Trout Bog Lake, WI - Practice 03JUN2009 epilimnion v4 | ecosystem: Environmental > Aquatic > Freshwater > Lake > Epilimnion/Euphotic zone ... | reverse complement strand
GCTAGATCTTCAGAATTTTCAAATTGCAGCGGATTTACAAAAATACTTATTACAACTTCCGGGCTAAGTGACTTAGCGATCTCAATCAATGAAAGATGACCCGCATGCAGCGCCCCCATTGTCGGAACGAATGCAAGTGGATGCTTCAGATCTAGATAAACATCATTTGCCATGCTCCAGTCCTTTCAACGGTACCGGGCTCGTGCTTAAAGATTACTCGTCTTGATCGTTTTGCGCTAACAGAGCAAGTAGCGATGCGACGCTTCCTCTTCCAGGAATATGTGCATCAGGTTCGATCTCTAGCCACGGCTCCAGAACAAAGGCCCGCTCATGTGCGCGCGGATGCGGCAATTGAAGTTTGGGAGTGTCCGATAGAAAATCGCCTGCAACTATCAAATCGATATCTATCGTTCTTGGACCAAAGCGAATATCTCTCACGCGACCTAAGCCACTTTCGATTTCTAAAGCCTCATCTAACAACTCTTCGGGCGCTAAATCAGATTCACCAATCAAGACTGCATTTAAATAATCAGGTTGATCTGGCCCACCTACAGGTTCGGTTTCATAGAACGTCGATAGGTGCGTAATTGTGATGATCTTATTTAATTCAATTACTGCACTTTCAATGTTTTCTTCCCGGTCACCTAAATTTGATCCGAGGGCAATAACTACCTTCAACGGTGTCGCTCGATCGAAACCGAAACATCACCAAAATTTACTTCGATCGGAGCGCTTGGTTTATGAACCGTTACCTTTACCGAATGAACAGAGTCAAGCTCACTCAAAATTTGCTTTGAAATTCGGGTTGCAAGTGCCTCAATTAAATCAACAGGAGTTCCGATAATTTCATTATGAATTAATTCGGCAACCTTTGAATAGTCGATGGTTTTGCTTAAGTCATCGCTTTCACCAGCTGGCGCAAGATCGAGATTCAATTCGGCGTCAACAATAAATTCTTGACCATCTCGACGTTCCTCCGGAAATACACCATGGAATCCAACTGCCTTAACGCCAGTGATTTTTATTGAATCGCTCATTTTGAAAGCTCCGATATAACAGCGATTGCATCGCGATGTGGCTTTACCGAATGGGTTCGAACTCCCCAAATACCAAGTTCGGCCATCTTTGAAGTAACGGCAACGCTTGCCGATTCACGATCATCTGGCGAATTTGCCCCAAGGAGTTCACCTAAAAATTTCTTGCGCGAAGCACCAACCAAGATTGGATAACCGAGCAAAGATAGTCGGTCAATATTGCGTAGAAGTTCCCAGTTATGTTCCGCGGTCTTTGCAAAGCCAATACCCGGATCAATGATTATTTGCTCTGCGCTCACGCCGGATTTAAGCAACTCAATTACCCGTTCATCCAATTCATTCTTCACTTCGGATACAACATCCTCATAAATTGCGGCCTTCTGCATATCTTTTGAATGTCCGCGCCAATGCATAACGACATATTGCACATTTGGATTCTTGGCAATTACCTTTGCCATATCTGGGTCGGCAAGGCCGCCACTCACATCGTTAACAATTGTTGCTCCAGCCCCAATTGCAGCAGCCGCAGTTGATGCCCGCATCGTGTCAATGCTTATAGTTGCGCCGAGTTCTGCGAGTTCGGTAATTACCGGAATAACGCGAATGCGCTCTTCTTCTTCGCTTACTCGTTCCGCGCCAGGGCGAGTTGATTCACCGCCAACATCAATGATGTCTACGCCCTCGGAGATCATTTCTTTCGCACGATTAATCGCTGCTTCAAAATCAAAGTGCTTTCCGCCATCGGCAAAGGAATCCGGAGTGACATTAAGAATCCCCATTACGAGGGTGCGATCGTTATCCATTTACTTTTGGTTAGCAGTAATTAGCGCCATCGCTTCAGCGCGGGTAGCTGGATCACGAAGTTGTCCACGTACAGCGCTGGTAAGAGTTCTTGCTTCTGATTTTCTAACACCGCGCATCGACATACATAAATGTTCGCAATTTATAACCACGATCACGCCAGCTGGATCTAAAACTTCAACCAATGCATCTGCGATTTGCGATGTTAAACGCTCTTGAACTTGTGGTCGCTTGGCATAGAGATCAACAAGTCTTGCCAACTTTGAAAGTCCAGTAATTTGCCCACGTTCGCCTGGGATATATCCAATATGAGCCATACCGTGGAATGGCGTTAAGTGATGTTCGCAGTGTGAATAAACTTCAATATCTTTAACGATCACTAATTCGCGATGTCCGATATCAAAAGTGGTTGCCAATACTTCTTCTGGATTTTGCCAAAGCCCGGCAAAGTTTTCTGCCATTGCCCTTGCAACTCTCGCTGGCGTATCACGAAGCCCATCACGATTTGGATCTTCCCCAATTGCTAATAACAACTCAGTTACCGCGGCTTCGGCTCGCTTGTGATCGAACTTGCCTTTGGCGCCACCATCGTGCGGCCCCATCGATACTGAATTAATTTGGCTCAACTTAATTTCACGCTTCCGGTGGAGCTATCTTTTTCTTAGCGCGTGGCTTCTTTTCAACTGGCTTAGCGTCGCTAACTTCAACAACTTCTTCTTGAGCAACGACAGACTTTGCCGCGGTCATAGGAACCGGTGGTTCCGTACTTGGGATACGGTCAGAAGATCCAGTCCAGGCTGGTCTACGTGAAACTTTCTTAACCTTTTTAAAAATTACTTCAATTTCATCCTTAAGAATCGTTTCCTTCTCAAGCAAAATCGTTACTAAGTTATCGAGAATCTCTCGATTAGCCACCAAGATCTCATAGGCCTCTTGATGTGCATTCGAGATCAACTTATGAATTTCTTCATCGACGATACTTGCAACAGATTCAGAATAATCGCGTTCGTGACCGTAAGTCTTTCCAAGGAATGGATCGCCATCATTCACGCCTAATTTAATGGCGCCAATTCGTTCGGTCATTCCATATTGCGTAACCATGGCGCGGGCTAAATTCGTAGCCTTTTCAATATCGTTTGACGCTCCGGTGGTTGGATCGTGGAAGATCAATTCCTCGGCAGCGCGGCCACCAAGTGAATAAGCAAGCTGATCTAATAATTGATTTCGCGTTGTTGCATAGCGATCTTCATCCGGCAAAATCATTGTGTAACCAAGTGCGCGACCGCGCGGCATGATCGTAATTTTATGAACCGGATCAGTTTGTGGAAGTGCATGTGCAACAAGTGCGTGACCACCTTCGTGATACGCGGTGATGCGACGTTCTTCTTCGGTCATCAGACGTGACTTGCGTTGTGGTCCAGCCATGACGCGATCAATTGCCTCATCTAGATAAGCGGTAGTAATAACCTTGGCATTTTCACGCGCAGTTAGAAGTGCTGCTTCGTTCAAAACATTTGCCAAATCGGCGCCGGTAAATCCAGGAGTGCGCTTAGCGAACTCCTCCATATCAACGCTCTTAGCAATTGGTTTGTTCTTTGCATGAACATTAAGAATTGCAATTCGACCTTTTAGATCTGGGCGATCAACTGGAATCTGACGATCAAAACGACCTGGACGTAGCAACGCTGGATCCAAGACATCCGGACGGTTAGTTGCTGCAATCAAAATAACTTGGCTATTTGGTTCAAAGCCATCCAATTCAACTAGTAATTGGTTAAGGGTTTGTTCGCGTTCATCATTTCCGCCGCCCATACCAGTTCCGCGTTGGCGACCAACAGCATCTAATTCGTCAACGAAAACAATTGCTGGGGCATTTGCTTTTGCTTGATTGAAAAGATCTCGAACACGCGATGCACCAACACCAACAAACATCTCAACAAATTCTGAACCAGAAATTGAGTAGAACGGAACGTTCGCTTCACCAGCAACCGCGCGAGCAAGCAAAGTCTTTCCGGTTCCTGGAGGGCCGTAAAGTAAAACACCCTTTGGAATCTTGGCGCCAATATCTTGGTATTTCTGTGGCGCTGCTAAGAAATCTTTAATTTCAACGAGTTCGGCAACCGCTTCATCGGCTCCCGCAACATCGGCGAAGGTATTAGTTGGGGTCTCTTTATTTTGTAACTTCGCGCGCGACTTTCCAAATGAAAATACGCGATTTCCGCCTTGGGCATTGCCCATAAATAGAAGTAGCAAGAAACCAATAAGCAGCAGTGGTGCAAAACTCATGAAGAGTGAAACCAAGAGTGATTGGGTTGGAACCGTTACATCCCAAGCCTTTGGCGGTGGGTTACTTGTTAAGAGTTCAACGATTCCTGGTTCTTCGCCAGTTACATAGGAAGCGTAAAGACGTTGTGATCCCTTTATATATTGGCCACTCTTTAGAACCACTTCAAGTCGTTGGTCCTTATCAATTATCTTTGCCGAGTCCACTTTCTCGGCGCTAATTGCAGCAAGAAGTGTTGAGGTATCGGTCTTTACAAATTGTTTTCCGCTAGTTGAAATGCGACCAAAGAGGCTAACAACAACAAGCGCGAGCACAATCCAAAATAGTGGGCCGCGCATGATTCGGCGCATGCGCGCCTTTGGAAACTTAATTTTTCCTTCTGGCAATTTTGGCTTCAAATTCTTGCCTGAGCCACTTAGCTTTGGCGAAGAAACTTTCTTGCTTTTTTTTTCGCTCATGAGTACATGTGCTTTGCTAGTACGCCGATAAAATCTAAATTGCGGTACTTCTCATTAAAATCTAAACCATAACCGACAACGAATTCGGTTGGAATTTCAAAGCCAACATACTTCACATCTACTTCTACCTTTGCGGCATCTGGCTTACGGAGCATGGTCAGAATTTCAACGCTCTTGGCGCCGCGGGACTCAAGATTGGATTTCAACCAACCTAAAGTTAATCCGGTATCAACAATATCTTCAACAATTATTACTTCGCGACCGGTGATATCACGATCTAGATCCTTCAGAATTCTTACAACGCCGCTCGACTTTGTTCCAGAACCGTAAGAAGAGACGGCCATCCAGTCCATTTCAACATGTCGCTGTAGAGCGCGAGCGAAATCAGCCATGGTCATAACTGCGCCTTTCAGTACACCAATTAGAAGTAAGTCGCGACCGGCATAATCTTTTTCAATTTGCGATGCAAGTTCTTTTAAGCGCGCAATTATTTGATCATGGGTTGCAATTACTTTTTCAATATCGGTACCAGTTGCTGCTAAATCCACGGCTTTGGTTTCTCTCTCTTTTTACTCTTGCTTTACTTTGGGCTGGGTAGTCTGACTTGGAGCTGCTTATGAGAGCGAAAGTCTGCCCGAAATTCGAGCAACCTTCACACCACCAGGAAGCGAGGTCGGCCCTTGGCCGCGCCAATCTGTGACCAGCGCCTCGATCGGAGCTAGGTGATCGGCCGAAATTGAGCCTGCGGGCGCACCCGCCGAATAGATAGCCGCCCGAAGGACCCGGCTTCGAATGGCTTTCGGGAGTTCCAATAAGGGTGCGATCTCAAGATCCCTTACATCTTTATTAGATAAGTATTGCTCGGCAAGTAAGTCCAGCGCATCGCTATCTTCGCGAAGGATCCGAGCCGATCTAGCTAGCGCGCTAATAATTCCGGGCCCGATCTGGTCTTCCATTAATGGCAAAATATTTTTTCGAACCCGAACGCGAGTGAACTCCTCATTTTGATTATGTGGATCTTGCCAATATTCAATTCCATTTTCTGCGCATACTGCAACTGTCTGCGCTCTTGATGTGGCAAGCAACGGTCGAATAAAAAACCCGTTCACTTCGGCCATGCCGGAGAGTGATTTGGTTCCAGATCCCCGAGCAAGTCCAAGTAGAACACTTTCGGCTTGATCGTTTTCGGTATGTGCTAAGAAAAAATTAGTAGCACCAAAAGTATCAATAGCCTGATTAAAGATTTGATATCTGGCCCGACGCGCTGAACTTTCCAAGCCATCTGTAACCGTTACTTGTGCATTGGCTTGGAAAACTTCACTAAATCCAAGCTTCTCTAATTTTGATACAACATCTTTGGCAATTAAGTCGGAATTTTCCTGAAGCCCGTGATCCACTACTACTGGAATTAATTCCAAAGCAAAATTTTCGGCTTCGAGCTTTAACGCGATTGCGAGCGCCATCGAATCAGCTCCGCCAGAAACGCCAACTAAGATTTTTGAATGTGCTGGCAAGTTTGTTAACCAAGGGCGAACCGTACGGCGTAATTCAACCGTTGCTGGATTCGGTGCGCTCATGGGTGCACTCTATTAAAGATTTAGACGCGACCGCCAGATGGCATTAAGCCCTTAATGCTGTACATATTTGAATAAAGAAGGCCAGCGTTCTTTGAGTTCGCTTCCCACATCATTCCATTTCCGGCATAAATTGTGATGTGGTGAATATTTTGAACGGTTCCATCGTAGGAGTAGAAAAGTAAATCCCCTGGCACTAACTGACTAAAAGGAACTCGTTTTGTATCTACAAAGTAAAGAGCGGCATTCAAACGCGACCAGGCTGGATAGCCAAGACCGGCGGCTTTATAAGAGGCGTAAACCAATCCAGAGCAGTCGAAAGCTTTTGGACCTTGGGCGCCCCAAACATATGGAAGACGTGCTTGTACTTGTTTCTGTGCAAAGGCAACCGCAGCCGCTCGAATTGCATCGGTTGAACGAATTGTTGATCTACCCGTAAAGCCACGATCTGGCCAAACTTTATGTTGACCGGAAGTTTGTGCAGCGATATTCGCATTTGCTTCTTCAAGTTGCGCCAATTGTTGTTGTTGTTCAAGTGTGATTCTAAAGTTCTTTGCCTTGGCGAGTTCTGCTGCAAGTTGATTTTGAATTGCCCGCAAGCGATCAACCTCTTTTTGTTGGGCGGCTTTTGCAGTATCAGCAGTTTGTTTTGCTGCAGCAACTTTTGCAGTAGCAGTGACTTGAATTGCCTGGGTTCGATCTGCTTCCGCTTTCGCCGCTTTCGCCACAACTTCTGCGGCTTGGTAACGTTTTAGCGCAGTCGAATTTGCCGCACCCAAATTATTTAAGGTAGATAAGCGATCAATCAAATCTTGTGGCCCATTTGCATTTAAGACTGAATTAATATTAGTAAAGTCGCCGCCCATTTTGTAAGCGTTCGACGCCATGCGACCAATTGTTTGATTCGCGGCCAATACTGCAGCTTGCGTCTTCTGTGCATGTACGGCGGCGGCATGTGCATTTGCTGTTGCAACCGCCAAATCTTTTTGTGCCGTCTTATACGCCGTCGCTGCGGCATTAGCTACTGAAGTTAATTGATTTAGTGTTTGGGTCGCACGATTTAAATTCTTCGCCGCATCCGCTGCAGCTTGTGCTTTTGCTGCTTCAGCAGCCTTAGCCGCATCAATTTGCGCTTGGGTAGGCGCTGGTGTTTTTGCCAACGCAAGAGTTGGAGTCATTAAAGAAAATAGGAGCAGACCGGCGATAAACGCCTTGCACCTATTTAATGACTTCTTCACTCGAACCTACCTTCAGGGAAGTTAATTCCCCAAGGGTAAGGCCGAAATCTGTGAAAATCCGTAAATTAAAAGGTTCCGGAATTGGTGTCGCTAAAAACTAGTTAGCTACATCCCGGCGCTTAAATAAGAATGAAACAAGAGCGCTACCAACGGTTAGATAGATCACCGAAATCAACAAAGAGTGTTTATAACTCACATCTAAAGTTCCGCCCTCGCCAATATTTGAGAAGTTAGCGGCTGGTAACCATTTTGCAGTACCCGATAAGACTGCACCAAGGATGGTCTCCAGAATTAAACTCCAAATTACTCCGGTAGCAATTGCACTAATTGGAGAACGGAACAAGATTCCTAGGATCATGCCAAAGAGACCGTAGCTCAAAGTTTGGAGAAAGATATTTAAGGAACTTTGGGCAAGTAAATGCATAGCAGTGCCACTTGACCACGCAGAAGTATTTACCTTGGCGTGGCCCGCGAGTGCGTACGAGAGTGAGATGGTTACTACTCCTGCGAGTAAAACCATTAATATTGCAAAGAGTTTCATTGAGATGAATTTGCCTGCGAGAATCTTCATTCGAGAGGGCTGACGTACTAATAAATTCCGAAGTGTTCCATAGGTATATTCCTGTGCGGTTTGCGATGCAAATACGCAAAGCGCTACCAAGCCGAGTAGGGTTCCAACCAATTTGAAACCATAAAGAAATCCAGTCGCATGGCTTAGCTCGGCGGCGGTAATAGTTTCACCGCGTCTTCCGTTTCCACCCTTAGATCCAACTCGTAGAAACACGATTGATGTGAAGAGCCCGGATAGGAGCGTTACGGTTAACAAGGTCGAGAGCAGAAGAGTTGGTCGACGTAACTTACGAAGTTCGGCAATAACAACATTAATCATTTATCGTCACCTGTCATTTCAAAGAAGGTCTCTTCCAGACTTGGCAAAAGAGGCGAAATACTCGAGAGCGTTATCCCGGATTCAAAAGCTAAGCGATTCAAATTAGGCGCCCAATCAATAGGAGCATCAATTTCAAGTTGGTTGCCACTTACTTTAACTTTGTAACCAGCACCTTCAACAAGCGCTTTTAATTTAATCAGATCAATTTCATACTCCGGCTTTGCCAAAATTAGCGGCCGTTGCGCGGTTAACAAATCCTGGGTTAGCCCGCTAAAAATTACTTTACCTTCGCGCAACATAACTAACGACTCACAAATCATTTCAAGTTCGCTCAGTAAGTGGGATGAAACAAAAACCGTTGTTCCACTTCGAGCCAGATCTCTAATTAACTCGCGGACTTCATGTATTCCAGATGGGTCTAATCCATTTGTTGGTTCATCCAAAATTAAGAGTTCGGGGTTTGGCAGAAGTGCTGCTGCAATTCCGAGCCGTTGCTTCATTCCAAGTGAGTACGTTTTAAATTTAGAGTTTCCACGATCGCCCAATCCAACTTTGGCTAGCAACTCGGCAACGCGCGATTGTGGAAAGCCACCGAGGTTTGCCAAAACTTTTAGATTTTCTGCGCCAGAAAGCGCGGGGTAGAAAGCCGGTCCTTCAATCATTGCCCCAACGCGTGGCAAATATTTTTCTGGTTCGGAAATACTTTCGCCGAGAACTTTTGCACTTCCACTTGTCGGAGTAATTAAGCCAAGAAGCATCCGGATTGTGGTTGTCTTGCCAGATCCATTTGGACCAACAAATCCACAGATCGTTCCGGCAGGAACCGTAAAGGTTGCGTTGGATAAGGCGGCTCGGTCCCCATATATCTTGGTTAGGCCAGATACCTCGATGGCCATATTGGCTCTTTTGACTAATGGCTGACCCGAATTATTCACACTGCAACCATAACTACTAAACTCCACCTATGTCGCACCAACAACGCCCATGGGGATACTCAAACGAGAGTTGTGAAGTAACTCCAGACTGGGAGTTACATGAGGAAACACTCGCAGTAAGAGCAGGGCTTGCGCGCTCCGGTTTCGGTGAAACAGGCGAAGCAATGTACTTAACAAGTGGTTACACCTACACGAGTGCCGACCAAGCAAATCAATCTTTTGCTGAAGAAGTAGATCACTTTGTCTACAGCCGCTTTGCAAATCCAACAGTTGCCATGTTTGAACAACGGTTGGCTGCGATTGAAGGCGCAGAATTATGTGTTGCCACTGGTTCTGGAATGTCTGCGATGTTTGCCTCGGTAGCTTGCATGGTGCAGAGCGGTGATCACATTGTTGCCGCGGCTTCGATGTTTAGCTCTTGTTATGTTGTGCTTTCAGAAATCTTGCCCAAGTGGGGCGTAATTGTTGAATTTGTTAAAGGTAATGATCCAGAAGTTTGGGCCAAGGCGCTAAATAAGCCAACCAAGGTTGTCTTCGTTGAAACACCAAGTAATCCGATGTTAGAGATTGTTGATCTGCAAATGATTAGCGACCTGGCTCATAAGGTCGGTGCGACTGTGATCGTTGATAACGTAATGGCATCACCAGTTTTGCAACGTCCGCTTAAATTCGGCGCCGATGTTGTTATGTATTCAGCTACGAAGCATATTGATGGCCAAGGGCGAGTACTTGGCGGTGCAATCCTTGGAAATTCTGATTACATGAATACCTATTTGAAACCTTTTATTCGTCATACCGGCCCAACTCTTAGCGCATTCAATGCCTGGGTACTGGTTAAATCACTTGAAACACTTTCAATGCGCGTTAACCGAATGAATGAAAGTGCCCAAGCGGTTGCCGAATTTCTAAGCGAACACCCAAAGATTGCTAGCGTTAATTACCCAGGTTTGAAATCACATCCAGGTTACGCGGTTGCGCAAAAGCAGATGACCGGCGCCGGAACAACTCTAAGCTTTGAGATCAAAGGTGGTTCAAAAGAACTATTTGAAGTAATGGATAAATTAAAAGTTATTGATATCTCTAATAACTTAGGAGATAGCAAATCTTTAATTACCCACCCTGCATCATCAACTCATCGTCGCTTGGATCCAGAAACCCGCGCGCAAATGGGTATTACTGAAGCGCTTGCCAGATTATCTGTGGGCTTGGAACATCAGACCGATTTAATTAAGGATTTGAAACAAGCACTGCAATAACAAGCAGCAAAGAATAAACACTCAAGTAAGTGATCGACCACTGAAAGAGCTTGGCTGCGGCCTTATTTGAATCGGCCCCTTCAATCTTAAGTAATTGCGTGACGAAACCAAGTGAAATCAAAACGGTAACGGCCCAGCACCACCATGGTAGGTGAGCGCTGGCATTAACACCAAGGGAAGAAATAATCATCCCGATTGTGTGGAACCACATCTGATTCTTCACATTCTTAATTGAGGCAACTACTGGCAACATTGGAATGCCAGCCGCGGCGTAATCATCTTTATATTTGATTGCCAGCGCCCAGAAATGTGGCGGCGTCCAAAAGAAAATCAGCAAGAAAAATAACCAGGCGGTTAATGAAAGTGAATCGGTAATTGCCGCCCAACCGATTAGCACTGGCATGCAACCTGCGATGCCACCCCAAACAATATTTTGCGAGGTTCGACGCTTTAACCCAATTGTGTAACCAAAGACGTAGAAGACAATTGCGGCGGCGGTCAAAACTGTTGCTAATAAAGTTGTAAATAGCGAAAAGATGGTTAGCGAAATAACAGTTAACGCTGACGCAAATATGAATGCTTGGGTTTCTGTTACATCACCATTAACAATCGGGCGCTTTGATGTACGAGCCATCAAGCGATCGGAATCGACTTCAATAATCATGTTAAAAGCATTTGAAGCACCTGCGGCCAAAGTTCCACCAATTAGAGTCGCTAAGGCAACTTTCCAAGTTGGGATTGCATTCCCTGCAAGAAATAGCGCCGGCAAGGTTGTAACAAGAAGTAATTCAACGACCCGCAACTTCATCAGCGCGATATATGGCGCGATTGCCGAGCGGTTCATTTAGATAGCGTAACTCAGTTAGCAGGAGATGGCTTTGCGATTGTCGCAAGCATCTTGTCGATCGCCTCGCGGGCTTGTGCTCGATAGCGCTCGTAAGGTTTTACATGGTCTGCAATAACCGCAAATACGTATTGCTCTTCTCCTACATTCACATACCCAGCCAGACTTACTGAGGTATTGATCCAACCGGTCTTAGCCTTAACCAGACCTACCGCTTTGGGCGCATCGTTAACAAATCTAGTTTTCAATGTGCCAGTTTTCCCAGCAAGTGGGAGTCCTTCATAAATCACATTTAAAGCGGGATCAGATTTAATTTTCAAAAGCAGGTCCGCGATTGTACGAGTTGAGATTTTCGTATCATGTGAAAGTCCATTGCCATCAAAAACTTGAAGACCATCGGTTGATATTCCCATATCACCTAAAGTTTTTTCAAAGGCGCCTTGGATCCCTGCAACATCAGTCCCAAGTCCCATTTGCATTGCAGCTGATCGCGCTAATCGATCTGCCAAAATATTGTCAGACCAAAGCAAAGTAAATTGCACAATGTCCTTTAATGGTGGCGATGAAATTTCCGCTAACTTCGTTACGGCTTCAGCTTTTAATGTATCGCTCGAAGGGATTTGATTGATATTGATTATTAAGTGGCGACGGTAGAAGCGCTTTAAAATATCTAGATCCGCGGAATAAACGCCATTTACATCCAAGTTAATTGTTCGAAGGCCCGGATGTTCTTTCAGAATTGCATTAATCAAAGTCGGTGAAAATGCCCGGTGGTATTTGGCTTCTTCGTAAGGCGTTGCCGTTAACCAAGGATCGCGATCACCAATTAGTGCAAATGTGTCTGGTTGGTTGGTTGAATAAATAGATGTATTAAATACTTTATCTGGGCCGAGAGTTTTTACTGCAGCCGTCATTGAAACGAGCTTTAAAACTGAGGCTGGCGCGCGCAAGGTATCGGCATTATCCGAAAAGAGAGTTTGGTCGCCATTTGGATCAATAACGATTATCCCTGGATGGGCTAGGGCCGGTGAATTTGCCAGTTTGATAAAAGATTTAGGTAGCAAATTCGCATTTGCTGGTTCAATAATTGTCAGCGCAAGGACTAATGCCACCATCGAAATCTTGATTTTGCGCATTGGGCAATTATGCCTTGCTTTCAATTCGAAGTAGTCGATTGAGCCTGCCTTGCGAAATTGCCGCTCCAAGTAAAACCATCGCGCCGCCAACGGGTTCAAACCAAGTGACTGATTCACTCAAAAAGATCGCACCGACAAATACTGCGACTACCGGGGTGAGGTAGGTAACGCTACTTGCGATATAGCCACCAGCAAGTTCGACAATTCGAAAGTTCCAGATATACGCAATTCCGCTACCGAAAATTCCAAGCGCCAACATTCCTAAGATTGGATTTAGTCGGAATTGGTCCTTGGCTATTCCATTTATTAAAAATAAGGGCAGCAGAGTTATCGCCCCGGACGTAACTTGTCCGGCGGCAAGCGCCTCAGGACGGAGCTTGAGTGGTGAAAGATATTTTCTAATAACTGGAAACGATAATCCGTAACAAGAAATCGCAAGCAATAATGCAATGACACCGGAGCCAGAATTCGAGCCAATGCCGCGCCAAATGCCAAGAACGGTTGCAACACCCAAGCCACCAATTAGAAGACCAAGTAGTTGATAGCTCTTCGGTTTTTCAGTGCGAATTGCAATTAGCGAGGCAATTACTGTTGCAAGTGGAGTGCAAGCATTGATGATGCCCGCCAAAATTGATGTGACTCGTTGCTCTGCGTATGCAAATAAAATTCCTGGAATAACATTTAATAGTAAGGAGACAATCCAAAGGATTAGCCAAGTCTTTCGCCCCTTTGGAAGTGAAAATCCTCGTACTCTTAAGATAATTAAAAGTGTTAATGAACCCAATGCGCATCGCCCAAAAGCAACACCTTGTGGCGTCAGGAATTCCAATCCCAACTTTATGAATATGAAAGAACAGCCCCATACAAAGCCAAGGGCTAGATAGATCGGAAGCCAGGATTTTTCCTTAACCACTTGCTCCCCCTAAAGTTCCGTTATGACCACCGCAGAAATCGGGCCTGGCGAATTCTATCCAGTCGTAGGTGTTGGACCACATCCAGAACCATGGCCAACCGGTGCGCAATTTGATCCAGAATTACTTGCAAATGGTGATCGTAGAAATGTTTTAGATCAATATCGCTATTGGAGCGTGGAAGCGATAGTTGCAGATTTAGATACGAAGCGTCACAAATTGCAGATCGCGATTGAGAATTGGCAACACGATTTAAATATTGGTTCGGTAGTACGAACTGCAAATGCTTTCAATGTTGAAAAAGTTCATATCGTTGGAAAGCGCGACTGGAATAAGCGCGGTGCCATGGTTACTGATAAATACTTACACGTGCTTCACCACCCAACGGTTCAGGATTTTGCAAAATGGTGCGCTGATAATCAGGTTCCAATTATCGGTATTGATAACCTGCCTATCTCCAAAGAATTAGAGACCGCAAAGCTTCCAGAAAAGTGCGTGCTTTTCTTTGGGCAAGAAGGCGCTGGAATGTCCGATGAAGCGGTAGCTATTTGCCAAAGCGTTCTCGCGATTCGCCAATATGGTTCGACCAGATCAATGAATGCTTCAGCCGCTGGTGCCATCGCCATGTACGCCTGGGCGATGCAACACCTTAATTAAGAGTTATTCCTCTTCGATAACTTCTGAAACCGCTTTAATGCGGCGTTCGATTTCATCCGCCTCATCATCGCGACCAAGCTTATGTAGAACTTGGGCAATTCGAGTTTCGATCTCAACAATAAATTCAAAATCCTTGTTATCGCTCTCGGTGGCAATCTCAAGAACTCGATCCAAAGTATTTAACCCTTCTTCATCTTGATCAATAAGTATTTGTGCCTTGCCAAGTTCTAGCAAGGAATAAGTTTCCCGGAAGTGATCATGGGCAGTAACAAAGACATCGAGTGACTTTTGAGCCGCAATCAAAGCTGCTTCGCCATCGCCAATTTCAACTAAGCAATGGGAAATTTTCTGATCGCATCGCCCAACATTTATTACTTCCTTTAATTTCTTGAAGTAAGTGCGGGCCTCTTGGAAAGCTTCGAGTGCTTCTGGAAAATTCTTTAGCTCGCGATGCGCGCATCCAATTAAGTAAAGATCATTTGCAGCGCCACTGTCGTTGCCATCAACCAAATGTTCTTGTACGCAATCACTCATGCAATCGATGGTCTTCTGATATTCCTTAGAGCTAAACCACCACTCGCCTAAAGTGCAAGCAAGATCGATTGCCAAAGGCGATTTTGATTCACGTAAAAGTTCTACTGCTTTGCTCATCGCATTTGCCGCTTCATTAATGCGCTTCAATTGATTTAAGTTGTAACCAATCGCTGAATAGGCTTGCGCCAATCCATCGGATGGTGCCACCGAACCTAATTCGGCATAAATATCGCGTGCGGTTTCAGCAAGAGCGAGCGCCTCGTCGTATTGGCCACGGGCATAAATTCGCGCGCTTAATTCGTAATATGTATTTGCGCGATCAAGACCTTGAACTTCAGGAATTCGCTCCCAAAGCATTTCCTCAGTAACAATGTCGTCTGAGCTGTCTTCGTCTTCGCTCAAGTGCTCTCCATTTCAGCGGGTACTAAAACACTAGCAAGGATCCAGGTGGCCGCGCTCAAGATGGGGCGCCACACGCGAGTATCCTTCGACTATGTCGATCTCACGTCGCGATTTTCTTGCCGGAAGCGCTATCTCAATCGGAGGCCTACTAGGTGGCGTGCTCCAGGTTCCATTCGCATCGATCGCAAATGCGGCGAGCCCAGATATTGCCCACGGGTCTAGGTCGGTGCCGAAGGTGGCCCTTACCTTTCACGGCGCCGGGGATTTAAAGATCGCGCATTTCGTATTAAATATATTGAATAGCACCAAGACTCCGGTCACTGTCTTTGCGGTCGGAACTTTCCTAGCCAGCGAACCAGCCATTGCGAAAACCATTCTCGATGGCGGCCATGACCTTGGTAATCACACAATGACGCATACCCAGATGAAGACAATTTCAGCAGCTCGCGTTGATGCCGAGATTGCGGGATGCGCAAATGAATTGAAGAAGTTAATTGGCAACCACGGAAAATGGTTCCGACCATCTGGAACGCAATACTCAACTGCGCTTATCAGGAAGACTGCGCTTAAGTATGGCTACAAGAATTGCATCTCTTACGACGTTGATTCACATGACTATCAAGATCCAGGTAAAGCTGCGGTGCTAAAGAATGTTTCGAAGGATGTTAAGAACGGAAGCATTATTAGTTTGCACTTTGGCCACCAAAACACAATTGATGCTCTTCCAACTTTAATTGAAAATCTGCATGCAAAGGGTTTAACCCCGGTAACGCTTACTGAACTCCTAGGAGGAGCCGCATGAAAAAGTTAATTGCTTTGGTGGCAGTTTTAACTTTGGGAATTGGAATTATTCCAAGTAGTGCGTCCGGACCACTTGCTGGAATGCCACCGGTTCTTGATCAAAATGATATTTACTCAGCAGATCGACCCAATGCATTAAGTGATGTTGTTAAAGATATGCCCGAACGCGTTTATGTACCGAACCACACCTCTAATACCGTTTCGGTAATTGATCCTAAGACTTTCAAAGTAATCGAAACTTGGAAGACTCCACGTGGTCCACAACACGTGGTTCCATCTTGGGATCTAAAAACGCTTTGGGTAAATGACAACGAGGGAAACTACTTAACTCCCATAAATCCAAAAACAGTAACTCTTGGAAAGTCAGTGTATGTCCATGACCCTTACAACCTCTATTTCACCCCTAATGGTAAATATGCGATTGTTATGGCCGAAGCTGACCGCCAATTGGTTTTCCGAGATCCACACACAATGGCGATTAAAAAGACAGTTCCAGTCAAGTGCAATGGCCTTAACCATGCCGATTGGAGTAAAGATGGAAGCTTCTTCGTAGCCACCTGTGAATTTAGTGGTGGTTTGATATTGGTGGATACGGCAAAAATGAAGGTACTCCAATATGCCTGGCTTCCAACTACTTACAACATGAAGCCAATGCCCCAAGATATAAAGATTTCGCCGGATGGCAGCACGTTCTATATTGCCGACATGATGTCAAATGGTGTTTGGACCATGCCAGCAAACCACTTTGGATCCTTTGGTTTCATACCTACGGGTAAAGCCGCGCATGGTGAATATGTGACACGTGATTCTAAATATTTATTAATCACTAACCGCGGCGAAGGAAGTGTTTCAGTTCTTCGCTTTAGAGATAACGCACTCGTTGCCAAATGGCAGATCCCTGGTGGCGGTTCACCAGATATGGGTGGAATTTCTGCCGATGGAAAACAATTCTGGGTATCTGGCCGCTACAACAATGTGGTCTATGTCTTTGATATCGAACACGGAAAGTTTTTGCGATCAATTAAAGTTGGAAAAGAGCCACACGGTCTTTCGATCTACCCACAACCTGGCCGATACTCACTTGGACATACCGGAGTCTTTAGATGATTAAGCGTTTGCGCGAATCAGCACCAACATTCTTTGGAAGAGCTGCCTATTTATTTGGAATCTTCAATATTCTGGCAAATGTATTTAGACAATTCAGGCCGCAAGCAAATCGGCTTGATCATTATGTTCCGGTCCTAATTAATGCAACAGCTTTCTCTACTGCAGTATTTACCGGAATTCTCTTAATCATTATTGCCCGTGGTTTGAGCCGCCGTAAAGCTCGAGCACGTAATTTTGCTATTGCCGCACTTGCACTCAACGTGATTTCCGATATTTTTCGAATCCATCGCCACCCAATACAAATTACAATCTCTGCGATTCTATTAATCCTGCTTATCATCGTCCGTTCTGAGTTTTACGCCGTTTCAGATCCAACCACTAAATTTGCCCCTATCCGAGCGCTTTTTATTGGTGTGGTTCTGGTGATCTCTTCTGGCATGGCAATGATCTATTTCCGCCACGGCAAAGATTTGGTTGGAAATCCGTCAATCAAAAACATCTTGTTAACGGTTATTGAGGGAATGATCGGAATTTCAGGGCCTGTAGAATTTAAGTCAGAAGTGATATCAAATACCGTTGATATTTCGTTAGCTGCGATGGGCATATTCACTTTGATAGTTCCTCTTTGGTTATTCTTTAGAAGAATTGCGCCAATTCCAAAGATGAGCGAAGAAGATATATCTGGAGTTCTTGACTTGATCAATCACGATCAAGATCAGGATTCACTTGGCTACTTTGCAACCCGGGCGGATAAGAGTGTTATTTGGTCGAATAATAAGAAAGCGGGAATTGCCTACCGAGTACAAGGTGGTGTGATGCTTGCAAGCGGTGATCCATTTGGTGAATACAGCCTTTGGGGCGAAGCGATCGAAAACTTTTTAGAAGTTGCCAAGGAACATGCATGGACCCCGGCAGTAATGGGTGCGAGTGATGCTGGTGGCGAAGTTTGGGTTGAGCGAGCAGATATGTTGGCAATTGATATTGGCGATGAAGCAGTAATTAAAGTTGAAGATTTCACACTCGAAGGCCGCCCGATGGCAAATGTTCGACAGATGGTTAATCGCATTAAACGAAAAGGTTATTCGACAAGGACTGCGCGATTAAGCGAACTATCAAATGAAGAGATCGTAAGGCTTCGCAAACTTGCTAAGGAATGGCGCTATGGCGTTGCTGAACGAGGCTTTTCTATGTCGATGGATCGTTTTGCTGAAAGTAAAGATTCAAATTGTTTAATTACTATCGCCGAAATTGAGGGGCAAATTAAGGGCTTTTTATACTTCGTACCATGGGGTGATCATCGAGTTTCACTTGACCGCATGCAGCGCGAACGCGGCACGGATCCAGGTTTGAATGAATTAATGATCACCGAAACTGCGGAGTACTCCAAAACCCACGGAATAACTCACATCTCACTTAACTTCGCAGCATTTAGATCGCTATTCGAACGGGCCGACAAAATAAGTGCCGGTCCGATTACGCGCGGAACTCGAAACCTTATTCGCTTCTTCTCAAATTGGTTCCAAGTTGAATCTCTTTATCGCTTCAATGCAAAGTTCCAACCAGAGTGGCAAACTCGATACGTTTTGTATCCAAAGGCCAGCGATCTACCAAAGGTTGGTTGGGCAGCACTACGTGCAGAGAAATTTATCTCTGGCTTTAGATCTCACTCCGCATAGAGAGCTATTTGCGATTTAATTTGGTGGTTGCGAATTTGCTGCATTAATTCCAGCAAGCCATTGAAATCCTGTGCGTACAAATGGTTGCCAAACTTTAATGTTATGCCCTCCATGTGGAATCTCAATCAATTTAACTGGTATTGAATTGCCTACCTTTTCTATAAATTTATTCATGGAAGAGTAGGAAAACTTGTCACTCTTTGAAAACATTATGAGCAGATTTGGATTTAGCGTTTGAGACTTAACGATCTTAGCCAAGTCGTAATCATCCAATAGGACCTTACGTTCACGCTTATTTACTCCAGCTGAGAAACTCGGAGAAAAGTACCCAGCAAGAGAGATTGCATGTCCGTATTGATCCGTGTGACGAATAGCCAATTCCGCAGCGCACCAGCCACCTGTTGAATAGCCGAAAGAAGTCCATTTGCGATCATCGATCCCAATAAATTTTTGGGCGAAAGATTTCATATCGGCAGTTAGCCAGGTTTCAACTTGTGAAGTTCCTGGAATGTTTAGGCACTCGGTATCTAGACCCCGGACAACATTGATAGATGGAATGATCGCAATTGTTGGAGGGATCTCACCAGCCAATTCCATTTTCTCCATGGTTTCGATGCCATGCAAAGTTCCGATCCAAGTTTCGGGAACTCCCGGATAACCTGGGAAGAGTTCTACAACTTGATAATTTGTCGGCAATTGCGGGGAAACACTTGACTCAAAAATTTTGCTAATACTTGGTGAAGCAACAACATAAACGTGATCAGAAACCTTTGAAGTAGCTCCGGTAATAATCTCTTTGAAAATTAATGAGCCATTTGGAGTTCGACGCGCATTTCGAACATCGCTTGCGGAAATCGATGCTAATGATTCTGGACTTATTGCAACTTTTGATAAATCACTATTAAGACCGAGAAGATCGCTCCAGGAAGCATAAAAATTTCCAAACTTATTTAGTTCTATCCCTAGCGACCCTACAAAGAGGAATTGGATCAAGAAAATAGCAGAGATCCGAATAAAGATATTTCTAAAGTTATGCGTAGCTACTTTGTGCCAATAAAAAACTGTTGCCACCAAGGCGCCTAGCGTGGCGAGCCACAAAACTACTTCTGTGCCGCGACCAAGGATGCCAAACATGCGCTTAGGTTATCGGCTAGGCGAAGGGGTATAGTTGACCCACGTGCGATTCATAAATAATCCAAGTCACGATCTAACTTACGAGGACGTTTTTCTGGTCCCAAGTCGTTCTGAAATTCAAAGCCGAATGGATGTTGATTTAGCATCACAAGATGGCACCGGAACAACCATTCCTTTAGTTGTTGCGAACATGACTGCGATCTCAGGTCGCCGAATGGCTGAAACTATTGCCCGTCGCGGAGGCATTGCTGTTATTCCACAAGATATTCCGCTGGCAATTGTTAGCGATGTAATTAAGTGGGTAAAGGCACGCGATACTTTTTTTGATACGCCAGTAACTCTAGAACCGCACAACACCGTTGCCGATGCCATCGATCTAATTAATAAGCGGGCTCACGGGGCTTTAATCGTCGTTAAAGATCAAAAGCCAGTTGGAATTGTTACCGAAGCCGATTGCGAAAGAGTTGATCGCTTTACCCAACTAGAAACAATCATGAGCAAAGATCTTGTAATTATTAAGAACGATATCGACCCTCGCGCTGCCTTTGATTTCCTAAATGCCGAGCGCCGCAAGTTGGCACCAGTTGTCGACGGCTCTGGAAAACTAGTTGGAATTCTTACCCGCACCGGTGCGCTTCGTGCCACTCTTTACAAGCCAGCTCTTGATGCAAATGGAAAGCTAAGAATTGCTTGTGCCGTTGGAATCAATGGTGATGTGGCAGCAAAGGCAAAAGCACTTATTGATGCTGGTGCTGATGTCTTGGTCGTAGATACCGCCCATGGACACCAAGCGAAGATGATCGAAGCACTCAAGTTGATTCGTGCTTTATCACCAAAGATTCCATTAGTTGCCGGAAATGTTGTAACCGCAGCAGGAACAAAAGATTTGATTGAAGCTGGCGCAGACATCATCAAAGTTGGCGTTGGACCAGGTGCCATGTGCACAACTCGTATGCAAACCGGTGTTGGTCGACCACAATTTTCCGCAGTACTTGAATGTGCTACTGAAGCCGCTAAATATGGGAAACATGTTTGGGCCGACGGTGGCGTTCGCCATCCGCGCGATGTTGCTTTGGCACTTGCTGCCGGAGCATCGCAAGTAATGATCGGTTCCTGGTTTGCCGGAACATTCGAATCACCAAGTGATTTGAATCGTGATTCAAATGGTCGCCTATATAAAGAGTCATTTGGAATGGCATCAGCTCGCGCCGTTGCTGCAAGAACGGCAACCGAAGGCGCCTTTGATCGCGCTAGAAAAGCGCTATTTGAGGAGGGAATTTCCTCTTCTCGCATGTATATAAATCCAGCCCGCCCAGGCGTTGAAGATTTATTAGATGAAATTATTGCTGGAGTTAGATCTTCATTTACTTATGCAGGCGCGACAAGCATTCCTGATTTCTACGAGAAAGCTGTTGTAGGAATTCAATCTGCGTCGGGTTATGCCGAAGGTCGCCCACTTCATCAAAGCTGGTAGTTAATCAACTTCCCGCTTGGGATCATCTGATTCATCCCAATCCGGTTGTGGCTGGCCTAATTTCCAATACATGTAATAGATAAATAGCCCAAAGAACGGCCATTCAAAAACATATAACCAACTACGGGAATTTCCAGAAAGTCCACGGAAAAATTCGAGAACGCCCATGACCAGGCAAACTGGAATAAAGAGCAATAACCACTTGCGTTTTGGGTCAACTTCTTTAGTCATTCAATTCCATCTTCTCGCTAATCTCTTTCTCGTTCTTAATCCAATCACTTACTGCCAATGCAATCCAGATTGCGTCAATGAGCATACCCATCGCCCACATAATTGCTCCGCCTGAATGTTGTTCAGACATACCCTTCATGTTTGACATATCTGAAGGTAATGAATGGAGCAACTTATTTCCAGAATATAGGAAGAAGCCAGTCATGGTTTCAGGCAACATCATGGCGAAGAGCGATAAAACTCGTGCGAAGTATGGAACTTGGAATGGCTTTGGATTTCCTTCGAGCACCGGGTAGTAATAGATAAACCCACCAATTAAAAACATAAACAGTTCCAGAACATGGATATTGCTATTAGTCATTCCAGCATCAGCAAGTGGCGAGAAGTGAGTTGAAATTAACGTCACTAAGAAAATTACAAAGCCAACTTCTGGTCGAAAGAGTTGGCGAATTAAAAGGTTGCGGCCAATTGTGCGAACGAAGTTTTTCACCTTTTGGGACTTTGAATTTAGAGCCACTTTGATTGGTGACCCAATTACGATCAAAGGGGCGATCAACATCATCAGCCCAACATGTTGAACCATATGAGCGGTGAAATTCTTTACAGCCAAGTGCGGAAGCGGGCCAACAAGTAAGACCAGGGCAAGGCCAAGGCCAAGGTAAAAGAGGAATTGCCGCATTTTGGAAACAGAAGTGCGTGCTAATTCTTCAGAGCGATACCAAATAGCCAAGCCGCCTAGAAGGAGTAGGAATGCGAGATCCCAAGCGGGGTTTAAACTCAAAATTGCCCACCGTTTTTCCTACACATTGGCACCGAGTAAGCGTACCCTGATGGCATGTCTTTTACTCAGGCCACAAATAAATGCAAGTTGATTGCACCCTCAAATGAAATATCAAATGCACTAAGGAAGGCATCATAAATGACTAGTTCAAATATGACTGCTTCCAAGCGCGTTGCCAGCGCAGTAGTTGGCACGCTACTTGGAGTAGCAGTTGTTGCGACAGTCGGAATCACACTTCATGGTTTAAGTGGTGATCCGCAAGGAAAAGTTTACGCAACGAAGCAAGCCGATTCTATTTCGGTAGACGGAAAGAGTTATCCAAAGGCGTCAATCACTATGGGTGTTTACCCAGATGGTGAGACCGCACTTAAGGACGGTTCCGGTGCTGCCAAAGTGAATAAGCAAACTGGGTATCCGCAATATGGACCAAGTACTCACATTGTTTTACCAGCTCACACATATGTAACGATGACTATTCATGTGTATGACAGTGGCGAAGAATTAAACAACCCTTACTTTGGAAAGGTAGTTGGAACAGTTGGCGGAACCGCAATTGTCGATGGCGTCTCCCAAACTTCTATTCCATCGGACAAAGTTGAACACACATTTACCTTGCATGGACTTCCAACCAGAACGCAAGATCCGCTCTTTGTAAATGTTCCTCTTCCTAAAGTTGAAGCAAAAGACAATGGCGATCCCATCCCAACAAATGATCCAGGTACGCACAATGCCGGTCATACCGTGACTTTCTCCTTCCTAACTGGAAGTAAAGGAAACTATGTGTGGAACTGTGAATATCCATGTGGTGATGGCACCTATCGCAAGTTTGGTGGCGTGATGTCTGCTTACGGATATATGTCAGGAAAGGTAACAGTCGCATGAGTGATCACAACGCACCTGATTTGAATCCAACTCCAGGAGAGCGCTTTACACATTTTCTCAAGCGTAAAGACGTACTAGAAACTCTTGGCTGGGCCGTTTTCTACACGGCTGGCTTTGTAGTACTAGGCGGAAAGTTCTACACCAAGTGGATGCCGGCAATGATGAGTACTGATATGCGATCAATCGAAAGATTGATGGTGATCTTTACTTGGATTGGCGCTCCCGTTTGCGGATTCGTACTTAGTATCGCAACTTACACATTCCGGCATGGAACTCGTGGTGATACGCCACCAGAGGATGGACCAGCGATTCGAACCAATAAACTCTCCATTGCCCTCTTTGGGGTTGCTTCTTCAATTCTCGCACTAGTTGCAATTTTGTATGGATTAGTCGAACTTAACTCAGCCTCGGCTGCGGCTGCTAAAGATGCACCCAATGCAATGGTCGTTGAAGTAACAGGATCTCAATGGGTCTGGTCTTTTAACTATCCGGCTCAAGGCGTAACCTCAAATGAGTTAATGCTTCCTATCAATAAGCCAGTTATATTCAAAATTGTTTCTGAAGATGTAAATCACTCATTCTGGCCAGTCCAGTTAGGTGTAAAAGCAGATGCAAATCGCTTACAAACCACTGAAGTACAAACTACTCCGGACCGTTTAGGAGCGATTGACGTTAAATGTGCCGAGCTATGCGGTCTCTACCATGCTTATATGGAGACTAATGGAGCGGTTTTAAGCACCACTGATTTCAATAATTGGGTAACCGCACAAGGAGGACATCAAGCATGACCACATTAGATAGCCGGGTTAGCTCACGTCCAATACCTAATCCACAAAAGTCCTTAATCACCAAGCTCAACGCTGGTACCGGCCTAATTGTCGGTCTCATCTTTGCGCTAGGAACTTATTACTTACTAAATAACCATTCATCTGATGATGCAACGGTTAACTTCCAGCATTACAACCGAACCCTTTTTGCCTCCATGATCATGTGGAGCGTTGGTTTCATGCTTGGAATCGGTGCCTTCATCGGACCATGGCGTTGGTTGATCGGTAAAGATTTAAGTGCCGAGGAGCAGCTCTACATGGCGGGCGATGGTCAAGGAATCAAGCGCTACTTTAAGTATTGCACCGACCACAAAGTTGTTGGTATCCAATATCTCTGGGGCGTAATTGTTCTTCTCGGTGTTGGTGGAACCATGGCGATGATGATCCGTACCAACCTAGCTATGCCAGGTGGACATTTCATAACCGCATCGGTTTACAACTCACTTGTCGGTCTACATGGAATAACAATGATCATCGCAATGATTATTGTCGCAACGGGCCCATTCGGAAACTTCATCATGCCAATCATGATTGGTGCCGCAGATATGGCTTTCCCAAGACTTAATGCTCTTTCTTGGTGGGTTCTATTTACCGCAATCCCAGTTCTTTGCTCTGCTTGGTTCTTAGGTGGAATCCCAACTGGTTGGACTGCCTACGCGCCACTAAGCATCCAAGCTGGTCCAGGTATGAACTCATTCTTGGCAACCATCGTAATCTTTGCAGTTTCAACGGCTGTTGCTGGTGCAAATATCACCGCAACTGTGGTTGCAATGCGTGCAAAAGGAATGTCTTGGAACCGTGTTCCAATCTTCGTAGTTGGTGCAACAATTTCTGTAGCACTAGCTATCCCTGCATTCCCAACATTCATGTTGGCGATGATTCAAACCGTTCTAGATCGAACATTTGGTACAACATTCTTTGATGCTAACTTCGGTGGCAGCGGCTGGTTGTATGCACACTTGTTCTGGATCATGGGCCACCCTGAGGTGTACGTAATCCTGATCCCAGGAGTAGCCGTACTAATGGAAATTGTTCCGGTCTTCGTAAGAAAGCCTTTGTTCTCATACACTGCAGCCATCGTTGGTTTTGCTGGTATCGCGGGACTTTCTGTTCTTGTATGGGCACACCACATGTACATGTCTGGTTGGATGCCGATGCTAAATGGACCATTCATGGTGACTACGGAAATGATTTCGATTCCAACTGGATTGATATTCCTGGTGATTCTCGGAACTCTTTGGAAAGGCAAGCCTTGGCTAAAGATGCCGATGCTCTGTGTTTACGCCTTCTTGTGGAACATGTTGGTTGGCGGAATTACCGGAATTTATCTTTCAGATGTTCCAGCTGACAACTATCTCCACGGTTCTATGTATGTAACCGCGCACTTCCACTACACCTTGATGGGATCAGCCCTCACCGGCGCTGTTGCTGGTCTGGTCTACTGGTTCCCTAAGATGACTGGTCGCATGTTCAATGAACGCGCGAGCTATGCTGCATTCTGGTTAATCCAAATTGGTTTCCAAGTTCTTTACTTGGGAATGTTCACAGCTGGCGCAGAAGGTCAACCACGTCGCGTTGTTGATTATGCAGATACCTTCCATGTATCTAACATGGTTAGCACTGCCGGCGCTTATGCAGTTGGACTTGGATTCATAATTCTTCTTTGGGGCGTTATTCACTCATGGCGCCATGGAAAGAACGCACCAATGAATCCATGGGGCGCCAAGTCTTTGGAATGGACAGTTCCTTATCCAGTTCCACTAGTTAACTTCGACACTCCTCCTGTTGTTACAAGCGATCCATATGGATATGGAAAGGCGGTTAAATAATGTCATCTGACACAAAATTCCACGTCCATCATGACGCACCAGAAGTAATTGGTCGCCGTGAACGCTTAGGAGTTCGCTTACTGATCGTTGCCGACGGTTCTTTCGTCTTCGGCATGATCTTCACCTACTTCTATCTTCGCAATCTAAATGCGAATAATGGTTGGATTCCAAAGGGCGGTCATCATTTCAGCGCTTCCTCTGGCTGGATGAGCATCTACCCATTGGTTTTTGCCGCGATCGTATTCAAGATTGCCCAACGTAATCCAAAATCTGTTGGCAACCTAACAATCCTTTCGCTGCTTGCATATGCCTATGGTTTCTATTATCAAATTCACCAAATCGCTAACATGCCATTTATTGTTAAAGATACTGGTGGCTTTGAGGGTTCATACGCATCAACTTGGGTATTGATGGCTGGCGCAAACGTCTTCCACTACTTCTTAGCTGCATTTATTGCGCTCGGAATTGTGATTCGCGCTCGTCGCGCCGATGTTGATCCCACCCTTGAGAAGTGGCGCATGCGCACCGCTTCTTCTTGGTTTACTTGGATTGCAATCTCAGGTGTATTGATAGCCCTTACTACCTCATTCATCTAAGAGTAAAAATAATTAAGCCCCGCGTAACTGCGGGGCTTTTTTTATGCCTCTTGTTTCTTTATTGAGTTTCTGGAAAGAAGCAAGTGGCCAATAAATCCAATCACTAACGCAATGATCACGCCGATATTTGCAAAGGCCCAAGGTCCAGTCTTTCCGCCAATGATTGAAAGGAAATAACCCTGCCAAGATAGCCAGGATGCCGAAGTATTTGTAACAAATCCCCACCCGACTATCGAACCAACCAAAATAAGTGAAAGTGAGCGATAGTTCCAGGCGCCATAACGACCGGTGGAAACAAAGAGGTCGGCCTCAACATAATCTTTCTTTCGCATGATTACATCGGCCACGAAGATTGCAGACCAAACAGCTACTGGCACACCTAATGTAATTAGGAAACCTTGGAATGGCACAAAGAAATTACCGGCGATCCAAACAATGTAAATAGTTCCGAAAGTCATGATTACCCCATCGATTCCCGCAGCCACATGCCGCTTCACCGGTAGGCCAATCGAAACCAAAGTAATTCCAGAGGAGTAAAGGTCAAGGATCGCATTACCGATTAAGCCAAGCACGGCAACAATCGCAAATGGAATTAGGTACCAGGTTGGTAGCAAAGTAGTTAGTGCTCCAATTGGATCTGAAGCGATCTTGCCGCCTAGATCTTTGCTACTTCCAGCAAGAAGCGCCCCATAAATCACAAGGATGATCGGCACGACGGAAGCGCCAAAAACCGTCCAGCCAATTACGCCTCGACTAGATGAATGCCGAGGTAGATAACGCGAATAGTCGGCCGCTGAATTAACCCAACCAAGTCCAATACCAGTAACGCCAAAGATCAATGCACCGATAAAGCCCTGCATATTTCCGGCATGGATTGCGTGAACTTCATGCCAGTTAATCTTGCTAAAGGTTAGGCCGATATATCCAATTGTTAACAATATTGTTGCAATCGTTACCCAGCGCTGGATTCGCATGATCATCTGGAAGCCAAGAATGCCAGCAAAAATAGTTAATCCAGCAGAAATAGCAAAACCGATAATGCGCGAAAGATTATGGTCTACATGCCCAACGCGACTTAAAACAGTTTGGGTGGCAAGAGTCGAAAGTGAAACTAAAACTGTTTCCCAGCCAACGAAGATCAAATAAGAGAGTAAACCCGGAATTAAATTTCCCTTTACGCCAAATGCTGCGCGCGAAAGAGTCATGGTTGGAGCGTTTGCTCGCTTGCCAGCCAAAGAACTAATTCCGACCAAAACGAATGAGGCAATGGTTCCGATAACGGCGGCAAAAGTTGCTTGCCAAAAAGAAATGCCAAAGCCCAAGAAGAATGAACCATATGAAAGCGCAAGCAAGGAAATGTTTCCCGCCGCCCACGGCCAAAAGAGCGATCTAACCGAGCCACCACGTTCATGTTCGGCGATCACGTTGATGCCATTTAATTCAAGATGTTTGGACATAGGTAGAAGGGTAGAGCAAGCCCGTTGGCTAACTACACTTAAACCGTGTTTACCAAGGATGGTTATCGCAAAGCTCGTGTTGCAACATTGATCGCTTTCTTGATGAACGGATTTTCGGTCGGAACCTTTGTTTCCCGAATCCCAGATTTTAAACGCACGCTAGATATTTCAAATAGCCTCCTTGGGACCTCACTCCTATTCGCAACGGCTGGCGTTTTCATCGCCATTAAACCCGCAAGCCTGATCGCCGCTAAATTCGGTAGCGGACCAGTAACTAAATATTCTGCGATGACCTTGGCTTTCGGTGCCCCACTTGTTGGCTTGCTTTTTAATTTACCTTGGTTCTGGTTCTCGCTCTTTTTATATGGAACCGTCTCTTCAATTCACGATCTTTCAATGAACGCACAAGCTTCTGCTTTGGAACATATCGGTGGAAAGCGCGTAATGAGTAAGTTTCATGCCGGTTGGTCGATGGGTGGCTTAGCTGGTGGTGCAACGGGTGGCTTAGCCGCGAGCGCCGGATTAACCCCGCGCATTCACGCGCTAATTGTTGGCGCTTTTATTTTTACAATTGCGATCGTAACTAGAAACTGGTTCCTTCCTGCTTCGGCCGATCAACATGTAGTAAATAAGGAAGCGAAGAAATCTAAACGCCCAACTAAATTCTTAATCCTTGGACTTCTTGGTTTGGGCGGCGCACTTGGAGAAGGTGCGGCAAGTGATTGGGGCGGTGTCTTAGCTCGCGATACTTTCCATGCTTCACCCTTTGTTACATCTCTCCCCTACGTCTTCTTCTCAACGATGATGGTTCTCGGAAGAATTTCTGGAGACCGAATTGCAACCAGATATGGTGCAAGCAAATTACTTACTTGGGCTGGGGCGATTGCCGGGCTTGGCTTATTTGCCGGACTTATTTCAAATAATATTTTTGGCATTCTCTTTGCTTGGCTTGCCCTCGGCGCCGGACTTGCAACAATCATTCCGATGCTAGTTAGTGCAAGTGGAAAAATGGCTAACAATGAATTCGTTGGAGTTGTTTCGGCCGCTGAAGGTGTTGCTTTGGTAACTGGTGTTGCCTACTTCGGCTTTGTTATTGGACCGCCATTAATTGGCTTTATTGCTGATCAGACCAGCCTCCGCTGGGCGATGATGATCCCAGCGGGGTTGGCGCTAATGGTTTCGCTAACTGCGCGAAAGGTTATTTCTTCTTAATCATTGTTTAATTTTTTTATGGGTGTAAATTGCTTGCATGATTAAGCCACAGAAACTTGCCTCAAACCAATTCGATCACTTCTACAAAGGTGGTAATCGCATCGGCGCTCTGCGTCATGGTCCAGGTGGACCAATGCGTCCCGAAGAGTGGATTGGATCAATGACAACACGTTTCGGCGAGAAAACAATGGGCCTATCAACACTTGATGATGGGACTTTCCTACGAGATTCTGTAATCGCAAATCCAGAAAGTTGGCTTGGCGCTGAACACCTAAACGCCTTTGGTGCCAGTACTGAATTACTAATGAAGTTACTTGATCCTGATCAACGGCTACCGGTTCACTATCACCCAAATAAAAAGTTCGCCAAAGAACATTTGGCGTTAAACCACGGAAAGACCGAAGCTTGGATTATTTTGGAATCACCTGATGGCGCCGAAGTTGGTCTTGGTTTTGAAAAAGAATTAAAGAAAACTGAAGTCGCAAAGATGGTCGATGCGCGTGACTCTGTTGGACTTTTAGCCTCGCTACAAAAGTTCAAAGTAAAGCCAGGAGATACCGTCTTCGTTCCTGCCGGCGTTCCACACGCAATTGGTGCCGGAATCTTCGTACTCGAACTCCAAGAACCGACAGATCTCTCAGCACTGCTTGAATGGAATGACTTCGCAGTTGACGGCGTTAAAGATGGCCACCTTGGTCTTGGCTTCGATACGGTTCTTGATGCGCTTCGTTACACTCCAATTGAAAAGGCTGAAGCAGAGAAACTTGTATTCGCCGATCGCTTATTCACAAATGATGATGCATCTGTATTCACCGATGTCGCGAATCCATATTTCCGTGCCGATTATTTGACGGGTAAAAATAGTTCAATCGCAGCTGGCTTCAGTATTTTCCTTACACTCGAAGGAAGTGGCTCAATCAAATTCGAGAACGCACCAGCCATGGATATAACTAAGGGCGATGCAATATTGATTCCTCATAGCGCTGGAAATTGGTCACTAAACGGTGCGTCTGGTGTTGTTTGCCGGCCTCCGTTGCCAAAGGATGCAGCTTTAGCAATCTAAACCCGCTTAAGCACTAGTACTATTTACCTACTATGAACATTCTGGCCTGGGTTCTCTATATCTTCTTAGCTGGCTATGTCGTTCTTGTAATCGAAGAGGCTTATCGCGATGCCGCAACCGAAGGCAAGAAAGTTGGCCTTACTCCAAGAATTTCAGTAGTCGCTCTAATTATTCTTTCAATGTTTCTATTGGCCGTTGATCAAGCTAGTAGCAATAACTTGAACCAACTACAGAAGACCAATAACGCTTTGCAATCTCGAGTCTCACAGGGCTTCCAGCACCAGATCCAAGTGGTTCCACTTCACATGGCCCAATGCAAGGACCTTAGCTACACCGGCCTCCAAGGGGCAGATAAGTTCTGCGCATCCCGCGGCGGTGTGCTTAAAGTAAATCCTTAATTAAACTAAGGCCGTGCAAGAAGTCGCAGTTTCTAAGAAGTTAGCCATTCGGGCTACCTATCTTCTTACCATTTGCGCTCTAGTTCTTTCAGTCTTCTACCCAGTCACAAAGGCATTTGCGGTTACGACATCTGCAACCTATGGATGTGTAATCGGTTCATCAAGCGCATGCCCAGGAGATTCGGCTTGGCAAATTAAACAAGCAACTGGAACTAATACAAATGGTTTGTACTGGATAAAAGTAAATGGAACAGCAACTCAGGTTTACTCCATTATGGATTCAAACATGGGTGGCGGTGGCTGGATGCTTGCTATGAAAGGTGGGAGCAACAGCACTTCGTTTCTATATGGCTGGACAGGCTGGACCAACTCTGGAAGTTATTCTGGAACACAAGGACCTACAATCGAGGACGCCAAGTTCAATGTTTTCGATTCGATGACCGCAAATCAAGTTCTAGCAGTTTGGCCGAGCACAACTGGGAACTATTGCAACGATGGAAGCACTATTTCTAACTCTACCTGTGGGGTTGGTGCGTATGGTGCTTCGATAACTTCATCGTACGGTTTTACCTGGGCGGAGACAGTTACAGCATCCACTTTAACAACTTGGACTGGAGCTTCGGCTGTTGCGAAGGGTTCATCTTGTCCTTCATTATTTCCATTGACTCTCTTGAGTCTGTTCTCAAATTCGAATCGATGTTTAATAAGAAGGCTTGCTGCGGCAACCTATATCTCATCGAGATCTCCCTACGATCCTTATGGAAGCCATCTTTTCTCCACCCAAAAAGATGTAAGATTTTTTGGTTTTAACTACGGTGGATCATCTGATAATGCGCGTGCACGTTGGGGCTTTGGATTTAACGAAAATGGATTAGTTTCAGGTCAAACGTATGATGATGAAAGTTCGAATGACACTTCGGGTGGAATTGGTTTATTAACGATAACTGCCGGTGATAGGCCCACTTGTTGTACTCAGGACTCAGGCAGCGGGCAATATGGAGCAGGTTTAAGTGCAAATACAAGCACGCCGATGCCGTTTCAACTTTACGTTAGAGACACCGGTGCTTCCCTTGCTACGGCAAATCCATCCTTCACTTCGAATGCTGGAACCGCTGGTGGAGCGACTTTCACACTAGATACGTCGACTGTCTCTGCCGACACAATTACGGTTACAGATAACACCAATACAGGTCGAACATTAACTCTGACTCAAAATGCAGATGGTTCTTATTCCATTGGCGGAGCACTTGCTGGTGATCAAATCAATGTAAGCGTTAGTTATGTTGCAAATTCTGGATACAAAGGCACTGGAACGATTTCATTAAATATAACTGCGACAACGGGCGGAACCACCACGGCTATATCTATCGGATCAGTCAATAAACTTAATAATGCGACGATTACCGTGACAATTTCGCCATCATCAGCGCTGGGAACAGTTAATTTCTATTGGAACAATCGAATCATTAATCGTTGCTCTTCGCGAACAGTAACGACCGGAACCGCAACGTGTACTTGGAAGCCCATGACGCAAGGTCAAGGAGTCTTAACGGCTTCCTTCACCTCAAGCGATGGTGTCTATACGAACAGCTCGGCAACGCCGAAATACGTCGTCGTCGGAAAGCGAACGGGAACTAGATAGCGTCCATAACGGTGATTTTTTCACCGTTGACAAATGCTGGTGCCACTTGTTGCCAAGCTTTACTCGCATCGTTAACCATGTGCGAATCCCATAGCGGACGATTGGTCCAAATTTCCCAGACACATACTTTGTTTTCATTTTGCGTGTCAGTGAATATCTCAAGAGCTTCGCATCCTTCTTCGGTGCGAATATGCGACCCATGAGCAGCTAACTTCTCTAAGAATGCGGCCTTTTGTCCTGGCTTAACATCTATCTCTACAAACAAGAAAACTTTGCTCATTAGTAAATCCCCGGTTTCGTCTTTAGTTTGATTGCCACTTTATTTCCAGTTCGATAGGCCTCAACAGCTTTATTGGCCAATACTGTTGCGGCATATCCATCCCAAATACTCGAACCAACCGGAGGCTTTCCTTCTCGGATTGAATTGATCCAAGCCTGTAATTGAATTCGGTAAGCCTCGTTAAATCGGGTTAACCAGAGTTCTGGAATCTCAGAGCCACGATTCATTTTCTTTGAACTAACAACAAAGGAGCCTTCACCTAAATCGGCAGAACCTTTAACACCAGAGACACTGCATGAAACTTCATAGCCGTATTGATCATTCATAAATGCCTCAACGGTAATCAGAACTCCACTTTCAGATTCCATAATTACAAGTACTGGATCTTTCTGGCCTTCAGGAGTTAATGGGCTTGCTTTTCCGGCAATAACAGAGATGGATTTAATCTCTTCATCTAATAACCAACGGTTGATATCGAACTCATGTACAACCGAATTAGTGAGTGTTCCTTCTGTATTTAATCCATAAGCAGCAAAAGTATTGCGATGAATATTGTGAATAATTAGAGGTGCGCCAATACCTTCATCGCTAAATTCCGCTTTAAGTTGGTTATAGCCCGGATCAAAACGACGCATGAACCCCATTTGAATCAAGCGCTTTCCGAGAGCGACTTCGGCCGCCAAAATTTCTTCGGCATCTTCTTCGGTTACCGTCAACGGCTTCTCGCAAAGGATTGGTTTTCCCGATTTCATCGCAGCAATTACTTGTTCCTTGTGGAACTTATCTGGCGAGGCTATCAAGATTGCATCTACATCTGATGCGTCGATTACTTCCTGAAATGTTCCAACCGCGCGAGCGCCGAGTTCTGTTGCTAGCTCGCTTGCTCGTTTTGAATCAAAGTCATAAATCACAATGACGCTTGATCCCGAAACAGCCTTGGCTAAATTGATTGCATGTGCGGTTCCGATATTTCCGGCCCCGATAATTCCAACTCGGATCGTCATAAATCAAGTTTAACTTCTTAATGGATTAATACTAGATTCAAGGTGAATTACTTTTTTGCGTACCCGGCCGGACATTTTGGACTAATCCCAGAAACTGATTTAACGGCTTTCCCCTTAACGCACTGAATGGTTTTGCTCAAAACAGACTTAGAGGAGCCTTTGGTTTGACCTGCATCTGAAGGTAGAGCAGTACCGCCCGAAATATTAACTGTGATCGGCGCTGATGAAAATCCACTAGCAATAACACGGAGTGAGGATGAACCATTATAAATATTACTTGGGATCTGAAACTTGAAGGATCCTGCTGCACCTTTAGCTATCGAAAATGAAGCAATATCAAATGTTCGCGCGTAACTTACAGTGTTATTGCTGCTATTGGTTATTTGAAGTATCGGATAGTTTGTTGAATTTTGGCGTTCATCCCCTTCAAATGAGCCGGTGGTTAGTCCACTAAGTTGAGTTCCGTTCAAGATATATGTTTGGCCTGCAGCTAATTCCTTTGCTACGGAGGTAACTGTTGGAGCGAGTGAGCTATCCGATACTGGAGTATCCGGTGTGTATGCAAAAATTTGATTTCCGACTTGAGAGTTCCAAAGTACTTGGCCATTTGGAAGTCCTAGCATCTCACCGCCGAATGGACTTGCAGCGGAAGCGTTTACGCCTCCGGAAATAGCATCCCCGGAGGAATTTGAATCCCCAAGAAGTTTTATTGTGGAGCCATCGTAAATAAAAAAGTGTGAAGGACCGCTTTCCTTCGGATATGTAGTTCCAGTTAGTAAAACATTTCCATTATTTAGAACTACCGCATTGTTGTCACCGCCCGCGTATTGAACTCCATCTACTTGCGGGAAAGTTGGTCCTGTTTGCCAAGTATCGGTGGCGCTGTTATATAAAGCGGTGTTTGGAGTCGCACCAACTACAAAAAGTAATCCGTTTGGTAGAACGACCGCGGGGCCCATTTCTGAAATCCCTTGGCCGCCATAGCCGGTTGTTATAGGAGTTGGAAAAGTGAAGGAAACGGGGGCTTTTGAAGTTGGTGTCCATTTACCAGTCGCAGGGTCGTAAATGTGTGCGCTTTGTGATGATGGGACTCTGACGTCCGCACTAAATACCTTGCCATTTGGAAGTAATGTAAATCCGGACTCTTCATTTCTAGCCTCATAACCAGTTCCAGTTAGCTTCCATGACATTGACGCTTCATTAAATAGTGCTTGATCAGTCACTGGACTATCTTGATTACCAATCATAAAGGTTCCATTTGCAAGAACAACGTTTCCCGTATCCCCAATTTTCGACCATTCGCCGTTTCCGTTATTTGGCGGATTCACTGGTGTCCACGAATTTGCAACTGGATCATACAAAGCACCTAGATTGCTGTCATAATTTGAATCTTTAGGTGGTTGACCAAGTGAGTTAATTTCCGCGCCTTCAACCAAGACTTTTCCATCCGCAAGTACCGCGGCCGGGAAATAAAGTGGTTGGAAATTTGCTGGCATCGATGCGGCCTGCGTCCAATTTCCTGTTATGTAACTTCCAGAAGAATCTGGTGAAAGTATCCACCAGTTATTCGAACCATTCCCCGTTCCTTGATCTTCAACGAGAACTCGTCCATCAGTCATTAAAATCATTACGCCCCATTTATGATCTGGAACGTTCGACAAACTTTGCCAAATCGAAGGTGCCTGCACGGTTTGAACATCCGCAAAAATTGACCATGCACCGCTTGGATCAAAAACGTGCCAACGCACTTGCGTACCTACTGGTAGATCAGCTGTTACAAAGGGAGATCCAAAATTTGCCCCAGATGCATCACACGTTGCAGATCGAGCTCGACCGGAAGCGCTAGCAACATCTTTCCAGACACCACTTTCAAATTTCTGCAATACAGCGCTTGCGCTATCAGCGTCACATCCACCTCGCTGGAATAGTTGAGGGGAGGCTAACGCACTTGGAATGTTGACAGTGGTTAACCCAGAAATCAGTAGTAGGCCACTTATCGCTAAAATTACGGTGCGCTTCATAATTGAATGATAGTCGGGCAAACGGCTCACGCCAATGAAAATCAGGATCGCCCTATTAAGTACTACCAATTTACCGTTAATTCTTAAATAATTACGCCATGCGAAAAGCGATAAATTGTCTGATCTCAGCAGTGCTAGTCCTTGCTGGAATAACTTCTGTGGCACAGGCGTCTCAGACACCTTCGATCGGAAAGTCTTGTGAAAAGCCGCAACAAAATATAAAGGTAGGAAATCAATCTCTTACCTGTACTGCAATATCTTCAACTATCGCAGTCTGGAAAGCGAAGGTGGTTAATTCTTCCACCTCACCCGTCGTACCTACCAGTTTTCAAGATTTGGACTTGCACCTGAATGGCATAATAAATGGGGCTTGGCTAAAAGCTTCTCACCAAGTCAATAATTCATCTCCCAGTCTAGGTAATGTTAAATTATCGGTGGGGCCAAATACTAAGGAAGATGACAAAAACTCTGTTGCATCATTAAAACTGATAAGTCAGCTTTATTCTCAATTTTCTCAAGTAAAGAATTTGTACCTAATCAAATACTCTCAAAAAGATTTAGGTTGGGCCCGACAACAATACGATGCACTCAAACCAAGTGGTTATAGTCCGACTTATTTCGATCACCAATGTCTCCCTCCTTCAGGATGTGACGGTGGGGTTGCCGGAGTTACTTCAAATGGTGATGGAGTAATCTTCCTTGGCCAAGCTGGCAATTACGAAGGGCAGCCAACAATCCAAGGCAAAAATAGAGCTAGTAGTGGGCAAGTTGTTGCCCATGAGTACACCCACACTATTCAAGTGTTAAATTCAATGTCTCCAGGTGTCGGTACCTCGCAAGGAAATCTTCCGCAATGGCTTTTGGAAGGAAATGCCGAATGGTCGGCCACTGTTGCCAGATTCAATTCAAGTTACACAGACTATTTAACTTTCAGATCGGGAGATTTGAAAGGACAATATTCTCAACCTTCGCTTTATACGCCTCAATGGCTTAATACCTATTTAAATCCCAATCCATCGTTTGTCTCCGGAAAAGATAACTGGTCATATTGGCGTAGCTATCCACAATGGGACTTATATGCCATTGGATATTTGGTAAACGAAATTCTCGTAGACATAAAAGGCCCAGACTCGATTTTGAACCTTTATAAAGATGTTGGAAGCGGACAGACTTTCCAAGAAGCCTTTCAAAAGGAATTTGGAATTGCTTGGTCGGAAGCCTGTCCAGTTATTGCAAAAACAATTTCGGACGAGATTCAAAAAAACATTAAGTCTTAGCAGTGCGGCGCATCTCGCTTGAAATTTCACGCTCTTCAGATTTTGCCGACTTCGATAAATCCTCGGCAATGTTTTTCTGGTCTACCTCACTTCGATTCTGGCTCAATTTGTACTTCGCCTCGACCTTTGTGACAGTCATTGTTATTGCGACGATGCCACCAAGTTGAGCTTCGAAGTATTCAGAGTCCGATTCTGACGCAGACCAAGGCTTAGATCGGTTACTCTCATGAAAATCTGTCAGTCCAGAAACAATCTGTCGAAGTAATTCTCGATCTTCACTTACTTCAAGTGTTCCGGTCAAATGCACCATTTGGTAATTCCAGGTCGGTACAACTTTGTGATCCGTTAATTTCTTCTCGTAATTTGTAGGAGATACATACGCCTGTGCGCCTTGAATAATTGCTAGCCCTACTTGCCCATTTTTGATGGACTTCCACTGATCGTTCCCTTTGGAAATATGCGTCACAAGTGTTCCGTAGAAACCTTCATTTAAATTTGAGGTATCCCAAACAGCCGGCAATAACGTCGAAATTGGATTGCCATCCGCCCCTACGGTCACAAGATTGATTGCTGGATGCCGCTTTACAAATGAAGTTATCTCATTCCAGTCATCAATTTGAAATGGCTTCGGGATATACATGAAATAAGTCTAAGTGCGTGGAGCATTAGCTGCATATTCAGCCGCAAGAACCTGGCCCAAAATGTTGAGACCTTGATTCCAGGTAATTCCATAAACTTTTTGAAACGCATCAGCCATGGTGTTTCCGTTGGCCACAAGTGCAGTAAGAGCCATTACAGATTGAGGTCCTGAAATGGCAGTCAGTGCCTCGACTGCGAGTCCACCCACCGGGTTGCCAAGACCACTCATAGGTGATCCAGGTCCACCATCAGAATTAATTATCTTTCCATCAGGGTCAATGGTTTTATTACTAAATCCCGTGTTGAGGTAATTAGTGAGAGTTTGGGCTGTTAAATTGTTAATTCGCGTTCCCCGGAAATTAAAGAAAATATCATTTCTTCGAGTTAAGTAATTCTGCAGACTTCCTGTGCAGAGCATCGTGGGAGTTGCTTGGCTGCCACCTTCAAAGAGCCAAAATGGAATAACTTGATTTTGAACTTCATTCACGTCAACTAACTGAGTTCCATCCCATTGCGTTTTTTGAATCAAGTGAATGTAAGAGTGAGGAATGTTTGGTGAATTAAGGAAATCTTCGCCTGGGCCATTCGTAGCGATGTCCATATATCCCTCGTTCGAACCACGAATTGTAGACGCATTAGTGCCTCCGCAATCACCTGCATTGTGGCATGTGGCGTCAACATCGTGCGCAAATCTATCGTTGTAATTTTTCAGTGTTGAGTAATTCCGCGCTTTAGACACCTCTTCATATTTATTTTTTGCCCATGCGGTTCCGGCATAGTCATAGATGTAAACAGCAAAATATGGCGGCTGTTGAAATCCCGAATACATTTTCATTGTATTTTCGACCAGGGTCGAAACGTGTGCAGTACTAATGGACGAAGCAATATCAGGAGAAATAAAAATGTCGTATTTAGTATTAGGGGTCATATTGGCATTTAAAACTATCGATTGATTTGTATATGCCGCTGTCGGAATATCAGAGACCCGGTTGGTGACGTTCTCAAAAGTAATCGAGTTTGAAGGCGTGGAGTTTGTTGCAGGAAGTGTGATTGGAATTGGGGCGCTAAAATTATACTTAGCTACCTTTGTGCTCGATGGCATAGTCGCGGTTGTTTGGCTTGATGAATTATTTGCAGTTGCCTTAGTAGGCGGGATTTCCCATACTAATTTCTTTCCAGATTTTGTGCAGATCAGCTTGTGATTCGCCGCCCCCTGAATACTTCCTACTTGCGTACAAGGCATTCCATTTGCCGGTGAAGCATGCGCCACTGATGTCAATGCACCGGTTGCTAGAATAGTGACAAGGAAAAATGAGATAATTCTTTTCATTGTCCAATTATCCATAAAGTGCAATGACTTCATAAGTAAGATTGTGTAAATTCCTCGTTAACTCTTGTGCGCTTGAAGGGATTCGAACCCCTAACCTTCTGATCCGTAGTCAGATGCTCTATCCGTTGAGCTACAAGCGCTGGTTATTCGGTTTAGCCTGGTAATCCTACCTGTTACCTAGGGCCGACCCAAACTCAGTAAGGCTTCGATAGAAGTGCCCTTTATGCGGGGTTTCCCCGCGCTTTCCCCGGCCTTTGTCTCGGCTTCATTAATGCGTTGCCAATAACTTTGATCAACAACGAGGTGGTCGCTCTTAAGGACCTCTGTAATGTCGCCGACGTTTTTTGGCGTTGATAAATCGGTTAGTAGAAGTTCAACGACATCAGACGCATCGCTCTTGTTAGTACCGATGACTCCCGACGGCCCGCGCTTTGCCCAACCTACGGTGTAGATATTTGAGTTTGCTACGCGGCCATCAACATTCTTGATCTTTCCCTTTTCAAACTCAACACCGACATAGGGAATGGATTCGTAACCGATTGCCGAAATTACTAGGTCGCAATCGATTCGCTTTTCACCATTAGGTGTATCGAAGATAACGCCCTCTACTTTGCCAGACCCGACGATCTCTTTTGGAACATATTGAAATAGGAATTCCATCGATTTTTCGTTACCTGATTTTGTGCTTTCGGCGATCAAGCGCATTGCCTCTAAATTACTTGCAACATGCTTTTCTATTTCACCTTTTGCCGCAGCACGAGTTTGGGCCATGTCAATGTCATCTTGGTTGATGTAGACATCGGTATGTTCAAGCTTTGGCAGATCGCGAAGTTCTGGCGCTGTGAAAGCGGCAAATTCCGCCCCGCGACGGGCGGTTATAAATACTTTTTTGATCTCGCTTTCGTGAAGCTTCTTCATTGCATGTTCCGCGGTATCGGTCTCATCTAATTCATGTGCTTCAACAGCCAGCATTCGAGCACAATCCATCGCTACGTTTCCGGCGCCGATGACTAATGCGACTTTGCCAGATAGATCGACTTCAAATTTTTCATAATCAGGATGTCCGTTATACCAAGGCACAAACTCTGCGGCAGAAATTGAATTAGGTAGTTCTTCACCTGGAATTCCAAGGTTCTTGCCCTTGGATGATCCCGTGCATAAAACAACTGCGTCATAGCGATCAGTTAAATCGGCTAGTTGAAGATCTTTACCGAGTTCAACATTTGCAAATAATCTAAAGTTTGGATCGGCTGCTACTTTTTCAAATACCTTTGCAACAGTCTTAATCTTTGGGTGATCCGGAGCAACTCCAGAGCGAACCAAGCCCCAAGGAGTTGGAAGGCGCTCGATTAAATCTATTGAGAAGGTGCGCTCGTCATTTGCTTCATTTTGTAGAGCTTGTGCTGTGAAATAGCCAGCAGGTCCAGCGCCAACGATCGCTATCTTGTAGTGATTCATAGTGCCAAGCCTAGTGATCCTCGTGAATAAAGCGCTTGCCTCGAAGAATTGAAAATATTGCCGCAATGCCCGCCATTAGGGATGCAATTCCAAAGACTATAAATAGGCCATGGTGGAACGGCGCCGTTAGGAGTGACGGGAAGAAGCTCTTACCAGTTAACAATTGCCACTGGCTCGATGTAACACCAGCATGCGCTTGGGAACCTAGAAGAGTTTGCAGTGGGTTGTAACCCAAGAAAGATGAAAACAGAGTTGCAACCGGTGGAAGCGAAGCAATCGAATGCGCTTGAGTTGCACTAACTCCGTGAGCTGATAGCCCATTAAATAACGATGTTGGAAGTACCCGTGAAAGCCCGACTACCATCAAAGAAAAGAAAAGCCCCATTGATAGAACCATTCCGGTGTTCATGAATGAAGCTTGAATACCTGCAGCACCACCTCGTGCTGAAGATGGAACTGAATTCATCACGGCTGTTGAATTTGGCGCAGCGAATAAACCTCCACCAATTCCATTTAGGAAAATAAGCGTCGCAAATATCCAATACTTAAAATCAGTTGGTACTAGAAGTAAACCAATAAAACTGCCACCGAAAACGACTGCCCCAATTGTTGAAAGTAGGCGTGCCCCATATTTGTCAGAAAGATAGCCAGAGACTGGACCTGCAACTAAGAATCCAAGAGTTAGTGGCAACATATAAATGCCAGCCCATAGCGGCGTGCGCTCAAATGAATAGCCATGAAGTGGCAACCAAATTCCTTGTAGCCAAATAATTAACATAAATTGCATTCCGCCTCGGGCTGTCGCCACAAGTAAGCCGGCAAAACTGCCCATAGAAAATGCACGAATCTTGAAAAGATGAAGATTGAACATTGGGTGTTCGAACCGAGATTCGATAATCGTGAAAGCTATAAGGAAAACAATACCAATCGAAAGAAATGAAATAACTTTAGGTGAAGACCATGACATGGATTGATTTCCGTATGGCTGAATGCCATAGACGATTCCAGTTAGAAGTGATGTTAAGCCAATGGCAAAAACAATATTTCCAAGCCAATCTATTTTTGCTTCGATTCGCTTCCCGTTGTCGTGAAGTGAGTGATATGACCAGAAAGTTCCAATAATTCCAACTGGAACCGAAACCCAAAAAATCAATCGCCAGTTAACAACTACAAGTGCCCCGCCAAGTACCAATCCGATAAAGGATCCGGCGATCGCTGCGACTTGATTGATACCGATTGCCATGCCGCGTTGATTTGCCGGGAAAGCATCGACGATGATGGCACTTGAGTTTGCCATCAACATTGCGCCGCCGATTCCTTGAACTAAGCGCCAACCTACTAACCACATTGCGCCCTTGCCATCGTGGAAAGGATTGAGTGCCAGGGTGACTGAAGCAGCCGTAAAGACCGCAAAACCAAGGTTATAGATCCGCACTCGACCGCGAATATCACCGAGTTTTCCAAGGCTTACGACGAATACTGCAGTGACCAACATGTAGCCCATTAACGACCAAAGTAAATAACCAATATTTCCCGGCGATAACGGATTAATTCCTATTCCTTTGAAAATATCTGGAAGGGAAATCAAGATGATCGATGAATTAACCATCGCCATCAACATGCCAATGGTCGTATTAGTTAGAACGATCCACTTATATCGATCAGGATGAGCATCTTTAAAACGCGACAATGGAGAACTCCATATCTATTTTGATTTAAGCGCGGAGACGAAGAGATTTGAACTCTTGAAGGCTTTTACACCTTACCTCGTTAGCAGTGAGGCGCACTCGACCGGGCTATGCGACGTCTCCAAGTGGTGGTTGTAGTTTACTACCTATTGGGAAGGGGAATTCACAGCAAGTAATAAGCATTTTCCCTGTGTAGGGATGATTTTCTATCAGGGTGATTGCCCTACCCTTCAATCATGAAAATAAATTCTCAAAAGACATTCGCCATTGCTTTAACCGCAGCGGCTTTAATCGGTAGCACCATCTCGGCAACTTACGCAGCCACAGCAAAGGCAGGTGGTGCATGCACGACATCTGGTGCTTCAACAACTATTTCCGGAAAGAAATATGTTTGTGCGACAAATATTGCTAAGAAATTAGTCTGGATGGTTCCGGCTGCATCAAGTACGACAACATCAAAACCAAGCATCGCTGGTGGTGGGAATGATTTCCATCCAAGTGACGAAGGAAGTGCTGCCGATCTTGCACGTCATGCAGCGATGAAGAAATACAGCGATTGCTTAGTTGCAAACGGTGGAACTGCATTCGGTCCGGGATTTGGACGTCCAGGTGATGGCGACCATAACGGTCCTGGCGCGCAACCTTCATTATCTGCTGCACAAAAGAACGCAATGACTAAGTGCGCATCGCTTCAACCGAAATTCCCAGGCCGAGGTCAATTCGGCGGTAACAGAATTGGTGCAACACCAATACCTTCTGCAACCGCTAGCACCAAGGCTTAATCAAGTTCTAGAAAGTTAGTAGCTAAGTAGCGAGTGCGTTCTATATAGAACGCATTCGCTTCATCACTCCCAAGTGACCATGCCTTGGCATCATCCAGAGATTTCCCGTATCGAATATGGCGGGCAATTAATCTTTCAAGTCGAAGGTGGTCATCAATATTTATAAAGAAAGTTTTATCTAAGAGTTCGCGCACTTCACCCCAGCCATGATCTGATGCAAGTAAATAGTTTCCTTCAACAATTATTACTCTTGCTTCGGCTTCAATAATTCCCTCATCGGCAATCGAAGCTTCAATCTCGCGATGAAATATTGGAAATCGAATAGCTTCTGATCCTTGGGTTCTAAGGGATCTAATTAATTCGGTAAAGCCTTTTGAATCAAAGGTATCTGGTGCACCCTTTCGATCCAATCTACCTAAAGCTTTTAATTCCTCATTACTAAGGTGATAGCCATCCATCGAAAGTGTGGAGACCTCTGGATATTTAAATCGCTTTGAGATTTCCTCTCCGACGGTGGATTTTCCTGCGCCTGGCTTTCCAACAATTCCAATAATTGTGCGTTTACTGACTGAATTAAGGATCGCTTCGATCTCAGCAAAGAATTCAGGAATCCGCACATAATTAATATATCTGAGATAATTCCTTCATGGCTGAGAAGAAGGATGGTTCGCGTCCACACGATGCACCTAATGCAGATGCCTTAGCCCAATTTATGAAGCGGGGCTGGAAACCAACTCCACTCATTGATATCAAACCAGCACCGGCCAATCGTTTTACCAAAGCTCGTCGCGACAAAGTTTCTGCAGAATTTCCAAAAGTTCGTTTGGTAATTCCTGCCGGTGGCTTGAAAGTTCGAAGCGCCGATACCGACTTTAGATTCCGCGCGCATTCTGCTTTCTCGCATTTGACTGGAATTGGTGCTTCTGAAGTAGTGCCAGACTCGGTACTAGTTTTAGAACCGAAGGTGGAAGGTGGTCACACCGCTCTTCTCTTCGTCCATCCAAGATCACCGCGCGATAGTGATGAGTTCTATCGCAATGCAAAATATGGTGAATTCTGGATTGGCCGCCGAATGACGATCGAAGAGACCCAAGTTCGATTTGGAATTGAAGTTCGACATATTGGGAACCTAGAAGCTTATTTGTCGGATGAGGTAAAGACTTATGCGGTTCGCGGACTAAGTGATGTTGTAGATAAGAAAGTCGAAAAGCGCAAGAAGAAAGAAGCAGAATTACTTGTCTTCCTATCCGAGCTTCGATTAATCAAGGATGAGTTTGAAGTTGCTGAAATGCAGGCTGCCGTAAATGCCACCAACCGTGGCTTTGAAGATATGGCCCGCCAACTTCAAAATGCAACCAAGATTGAAAAGGGTGAGCGTCTTCTTGAAGGAACATTCTTTACTCGTGCCCGCATCGAAGGTAACGACTTGGGTTACGACTCGATTGTTGCATCGGGATCTCACGCTTGCATCCTTCATTGGATTAAAAATGATGGCGCGGTTAAGAATGGTGACTTAATACTTATCGATGCCGGAATTGAAATGGATTCACTATATACCGCGGATATATCTCGTACCTTGCCCGTCAATGGAAAGTTCACAGAAGCACAACGTCGAATTTATATGTTGGTCTACGAAGCACAACGCGCGGCATTTGCTGCAATAAAACCAGGTGCAAAATTTAGAGATTTAAATGCAGCTGCTCATGAAGTATTGGCTCATGGTGTTAGCGCAATTGGTGCCTTGCCGATTTCTGCTGAGGAATCACTTCAACCGAGCGTTGGTTTACATCGACGTTGGACCGTTCACGGCGTAAGCCATATGCTGGGAATTGACGTGCATGATTGCGAACATGCCCGAAACGAGCAATATCGCGATGGCGAATTGAAGCCAGGAATGATTTTGACCGTTGAACCAGGTCTTTATATCCACCCAGATGATGAGCTATTTCCAGCGGAATATCGAGGAATTGGTGTTCGAATTGAAGATGATGTCTTGATTACCGAAACTGGTTATCGAAATCTTTCACAGAACTTGCCAAGCCATCCAGATGAAATCGAAGTCTGGCTATCTAACTTAATTCGTTAACTTAACGCCAAGCCAGGCCGCAAAGATTCCTAATACCAAGGTGAGCGCTAAATAGAGCCAAGCTTTTAAGTGATGCTTGTGATCAAACATATGATGGGTTTCTACTGCAAAGGTGGACCAGGTTGTAAATGCTCCAGCAAATCCAGTTCCCAAAATTAGAACCGTATTTCCATCGGATCTAACCGTTAATCCAAGGATAAATGAACCAACTGTGTTGATCAAAAGAGTTTCTATTGGGATTAAGGATCTATGGTGCTTCTTCACTTCTTTGTCAATGATAAAACGAAGCGGTGCTCCTACCCCAGCCCCAAGTGCGATTAATAAAGCTCTCATTTAGACCACCGGGTCTTGAAGAATTCGTTAGTAGCAAAAACTAAAATGTATGTTCCGACTAATGAAGCAACGGCGTAGATGAGCGCGGAACTCACTTTTCCATCATTGAAATATCGTTCGATCTTTAGCGAGAATGCCGAGTACGTTGTAAAGCCACCGCAAAATCCTGCTCCAATAGCTGGACGCCACCACCATTTTGGTGATTTGTGATGACGAACGTAAAGAAGCAACGTCATCAAAATTACTGAGCCGGTGTAATTAACCAAGAGCGTTGCCCAAGGAAATCCATGATCAACTATTGCTAGGGATACGGCCCACCTTGAAAGTGATCCGACTATTCCGCCGATTGCGACTACGAGAATATTTTTCAGAGCCAGTGCTTTTTCTTTGTGAATGCGTTTAGCGCCCATGTGACCAAGCTAATTACTAGCGCACCAAGCAGCGCTGAACTGAAATTCTTAACATCAAAGTGCTTGGACCAACGTGAGGTTAGTTCTAGCATCGCAGCGTTAATTACAAAGTTAAATAAGCCGAGAGTTAAAACCATGGCTGGCAAAGTTAAGAACTTCAGGAATGAACCGATAAAGGTATTGATTAAACCGAATAGAAGTGCGACCCATAAGAATCCCCAGAACCCACCAGTTACGGTGATTCCAGGAAGTAACGCAGTGGCAATCCAAATCGCCAGGGCCAATACGCCCCAACGAAGAAGTAATCTCATGCCTTAAAGGATACCTTCGCGCTTTCTGATTTTTGAGCCTAACCAGCGGAGTGGATCATATTTCTCATCAACTACGCGCTCCTTCATCGGGATAATCGCGTTATCGGTGATGCGGATATGTTCTGGGCAAACTTCGGTACAGCACTTGGTGATGTTACACATGCCAAGGCCGTGCTCTTCTTGAGCGGTCTTCTTGCGATTGCGCAAGATATCAAGTGGGTGCATATCTAGTTCTGCAATCCGGATGAAGAAACGTGGACCAGCGAATGACTTCTTATTTTCTTCGTGGTCACGAATAACGTGGCAAGTGTTCTGACATAGGAAGCACTCGATACATTTACGGAATTCTTGAGAACGCTCAACATCTACTTGTTGCATTCGTGGCTCGCCTGGCTTCATGCCAGCTGGTGGCTCGAATGCTGGAACTTCCATAGCTTTCTTGTAATTGAAAGATACGTCGGTAACCAAGTCCTTAATCACTGGGAATGCACGAAGTGGCGTAATAGTGATCTCTTCATCTTCTGGGAAAGATGAAACTTGGGTCATACAAGCAAGGCGTGGCTTACCGTTGATCTCCATTGAACATGAACCGCACTTACCGGCCTTACAGTTCCAACGAACTGCAAGATCGTTTAGTTGTTCAGCTTGAACGCGGTGGATTACATCTAGAACTACTTCACCTTCGTTGGCATCAACGGTGACATTTTGTAGTGCGCCGTTATCTTTATTGCCGCGCCAGATGCGCAGATTAAGTTTGCGGGCCATTAGTTGGAACCACCTTTCGCCATCTCTTCTTGCGTCATGTACTTCTCGAGTTCATGCGGATCAAAGAGTCCGAATAGTTCTTTTGGTAGATCTGGAAGCGCTTGTTGCTTAACAACAACTTCGGTTCCATTAAATGAAGAGATGTTGTTCTTTTGACGCCAGACTGGTGACATTGTTGGGAAGTCATCGCGAGTGTGACCACCGCGTGACTCTTCACGAACCACTGCCGACTTCGCAGTTGATTCCGCGATTAACAACATATTGTCGAGGTCAAAAGATAAGTGGAAGCCTGGGTTAAATTCGCGGCTACCGCTTACGGTTACATTTTGAATTCGCTTGCGGATATCGGCAATCTTTACGATCGCTTCATCAAGTTCTTTGCGGGTACGAATAATGCCAACCAAGTTGTGGGTAATTTCTTGAAGCTCTTGGTGCAACTTGTATGGATTCTCGCCACCGGTACGTGTAAATGGTGCGGCAATCTTTGCAGCAGCGTTTGCGACAGATGAATCGCTTACTGGAGTCGCAGAATTTGCCTTTACATATTGCGCTGCGCCGATTCCTGCGCGGCGACCGAATACAAGTAGATCGGTAAGTGAATTACCGCCAAGACGGTTTGATCCGTGCATTCCGCCAGCACATTCACCAGCAGCGAATAACCCTGGAACTCCAACTGCAGCTGCAGTATCTGGATCCACTTCCACGCCACCCATTACGTAGTGACAGGTTGGACCAACTTCCATTGCTTCCTTGGTGATATCCACGCCAGCTAATTCATAGAACTGGTGCCACATAGATGGCAGGCGCTTTTTAATAACTTCGGCAGATAGGCGCTTTGAAACATCTAGGAATACGCCACCGTGTTCGGTTCCGCGACCAGCCTTAACTTCTGAGTTAATTGCGCGCGCAACTTCATCGCGTGGAAGAAGTTCTGGTGGACGACGGTTGTTATCTTGATCTTCATACCAACGATCTGCTTCGGCTTCGTTATCAGCGTACTTATCCTTAAATACATCTGGGATGTACTTGAACATAAAACGCTCGCCGAGTGAGTTGGTAAGAATTCCGCCTTCACCGCGAACAGATTCGGTTACCAAAATTCCGCGGACTGATGGTGGCCAAACCATTCCGGTTGGGTGAAATTGCAAGAACTCCATGTCAACAAGATTGCCGCCAGCCTTAAGGGCGAGCGCGTGGCCATCGCCAGTGCCTTCCCAAGAGTTGGAAGTAATTTTGAATGTCTTGCCAACGCCACCAGTTGCTAGAACAACTGCTGGTGCTTCGAATAGGACTTCATTTCCATTTTCGCGCCAGTAACCATATGCACCAGTTACTTTGCCATTCTCTTTAAGAATTTCGGTAATTGTTAATTCCGCAAATACCTTGATGCAGCTCTCGGCATCGCCGTGTTCGACCTTATCTTTTTGTTGCAAAGCAACAATGCGTTGTTGCATCGTACGAATTAGTTCAAGGCCAGTGCGGTCACCAACGTGTGCCAAACGAGGATATTCGTGGCCACCAAAGTTACGTTGTGAAATCTTTCCTTCTTTAGTGCGATCAAAGAGTGCGCCCCACATTTCCAGTTCCCAGATGCGATCTGGTGCTTCTTTCGCATGTAATTCCGCCATGCGATAGTGGTTTAGGAATTTTCCGCCGCGCATTGTGTCGCGGAAGTGAACCATCCAATTATCGTTGTCATTGACGTTACCCATAGATGCTGCGGCGCCACCTTCGGCCATAACAGTGTGGGCTTTACCAAATAGCGACTTACAAATGATGGCGACTTTTAAGCCGGCTTCGCGAGCTTCAACGGCTGCACGTAGACCAGCACCACCAGCACCGATTACTAATACATCGTATTTGTGGCGTTCTAATGGAGCAGAATTATTTGTCATTAGTTAACCCTTAGAAGAAGTAGAAGTTAGTGAATACGTGGGCGGCAACTTCACGGACATAGAAGTCAGCGAAAGCAACTCCTAGCAATGAGATCCATGCGAAGTTCTGATGCTTGTGATTCAAGACAGAGACAATTGACCAAGCCTTGTAACGAATTGGGTGCTTCGAGAAATTACGAAGGCGACCACCAATTGTGTGGCGGCAGGTATGACATGAAGCTGAGTACAACCATAGGAATGTTGCATTAGCGACAAGTACCAATGTTCCAACGCTCATGTGACCCCATTGCTTATCCGAATTACGGAAAGCCAGGATGGCATCAACAGTTAGGAGCGCATTGAAAATTAAACCGATGTAGAAGAAGTAGCGGTGCGCGTTCTGGAAAATAAGTGGCGCGCGGGTTTCACCGGTGTACTTGCTATGTGGTTCAGCAACTGCACATGCAGGTGGTGACATCCAGAAAGAACGGTAGTAAGCCTTGCGGTAGTAGTAGCAAGTCATTCGGAAACCAAGTGGGAAGATCAAAATTAATAGCGCTGGCGAAAGCGTCATTCCTAGAATCTTGATAATTCCAAATGGTTGACCGAGAAGAGATGAACCCGTCGCACATGCCGCAGATAGACATGGTGAATAGAAAGGTGAAATTAACGGTTCGGCGAAATAGTTTCCATTTTCAAATGCACGGAAAGTTGCATAGATAATGAAGAGAATTAGAACTGAGAAAGTAACAAGCGGTTGGATCCACCACTTATCTGTTCGCAGAGTTCTTTCTGAAATTTTCGCCCGAGAGCTTGAAAATACGCCTGTAGCCATGCGATAAGTTTGCAGGTGCAGAGGATTTAACGCTAGGCAGGTCCCTGCGTGCGTGTGATGAATTGCGCCACAGGTAAAAAATTCTGGCGGAGGGCGTGGGATTTGAACCCACGAAGGTTTCCCTTGCCGGTTTTCAAGACCGGTGCACTCGGCCGCTATGCGAGCCCTCCGTGGGCAAACTT
>Ga0214164_1000125_pt1 | contig 49990 bp, 72 predicted proteins | sample TroBogepilimnion_13_FD_153003 | JGI IMG/M metagenome (GOLD analysis project Ga0214164, IMG submission 153003) | Freshwater microbial communities from Trout Bog Lake, WI - Practice 03JUN2009 epilimnion v4 | ecosystem: Environmental > Aquatic > Freshwater > Lake > Epilimnion/Euphotic zone ... | reverse complement strand
CCCCCGCCGGGCGCTGCTGCTGCTGCCCCGCCCCCGCCGGCCGCTGGCCCGCAGATGACTGCGGCCGCGCAGTATACCTATGACCAGTACCGGCAATCGGGTTGGTCGGACGACCAGTTGCGGGCGGCTGGTCTTATGGTTTGACGACACGGCGGCCCGGGCGACCGGGCCGCCGCAACCGGGAGGACGGGAAATGGCGGTTATTTTTGCGACTTTGCTGGCCGGAAATTTGGTTTTTGCAACACTGGGTCTTTTGGCGGCGCGGCGCGCGGCCAGCGCGGCCGATCGGGCGGCGACATGGGAAGCGCGGTTCAAGATCACGAACGACAAATTGAATGATTTGTCGGTCTGTTATGACAAATCGCAAGAGGATTATTGGAGCCTGAAAATAACGTTCGATCAAATGAGAGCCGCGCATAAAAACGAGGTTGGTCGGTTGCGCGCTGATTTGGAAAACGGCGAAGCGCGATACTGGCGGCTTGTTCGTCGCGCGCTGGTGAACGACCCGAAGACTGGTCGACTGACAAAAGCCGTGAACGTGCTCGAACCGTCGTCGCCAGCCGGCGAGCGCGCCAAAGACGCGTCGGCCGTCGAAACCGAGCCCGGCAAACCCGAAGCCGATCGCAACGCGCGGCCGGGCCGCAAATGATCCTGCCCCCGCCGCCAGCCGTCCACGAACCGCACGCAACCTTAGACGTCGAATCGTTCAGTCTGGCCGGTTGCGTGTGGAGCGACGCGGCGGGCAAATGGGAAGGCCCCGCAGGCGCGCCCGCCGGCAAGCGCGGTCTGCCCGTGGTCGGGTCGTTTCGCTATTGGGAGCACCCGACGGCGCGGGTTTTGCTGTTTTCCTACATGCTGCCCGGCATGAACCGCCCGAAGCGCTGGCGGCCCGGCTGGTTGGCGCCGCGCGACCTGTTTGACTGGATCGCGGCCGGCGGGCTGGTCGAAGCACATCACGCCATGTTCGAACGGCTGGCATGGGAAATGCACTTGCAACCGGTTCACGGCTTCCCGCCGATCGCGCCCGAACAATGGCGCTGCAGCATGGCGACCGCGCACGTGAATGGCTACCCCGGCGGGCTGGCCGATCTTGGCGAAGCGCTAGGGACGACCCATCGCAAAGACGTGATCGGCAAAGCGCTAATCGACGTGCTGTCGAAGCCCCGGAAGCCGACGAAAAAAGACCCGCGCCGCTGGATTTTGCCCGATGACGATTGCGAGCAATACGGCCCGGTCTGGTTTGCGCCTGAAAAACAATTTGTGCCGATTGCGGCGTTGGTCGACCGGTTCCACGACTATTGCGACGACGACGTTCTGACCGAATCCGACGCCAGCGCGCGCATGGTCCCGATGACGCCGGCCGAATTGCACGCGTGGTTGCTTGATCAGCGCATGAATCGCCGCGGCGTGGCCGTGGATCGCAAAGGCGTTCGCGACTGCCTCGTGATCCTAGAACAGGCGCTAGAGCGCTACGGCCGCCAGTGCGAAGAAATCACCGGCGGCCTAGGCCCGTCACAAGTTGCCGCGTTACTGGGTTGGATCAAAGCCCGCGGGGTTCATGGAATCGATTCGTTCGACCAGAAAAAGAGCCCCGTCGAAGAACACCTGAAACGAAAGGATTTGCCCGCCGACGTGCGCAAGGTGCTTGAATTGCGCGCGCTGGTCGGGTCGGCCGGTGTCAAGAAACTTTACGCGATGGAAAACCGCACATCGGACGACAACCGGTTGCGCGGGCTTTTCGTTCACCACGGCACGCGCACCGGCCGGCCGACAGGCGAAGGCGTGCAAACGACAAACATGGTCAAGATTGGCGCCGATTTGATCGCCTGCCCGGTTTGCGGCAAGCCGCATCGGCCCGACGTGCCGAATTGCCCATGGTGCGGCGCGATCACGTTCTGCGGCGTGTGGGGTGACCCCGACCCCACGGTTAAGCCGGCGTGGTCGGTCGACATGGCCGACGACGTGTTGGCGGTCATGGCCTGCCATTCGCTCGATATGGTCGAACACTTTTTCGGCGACGCGGTTCAGGCGATCCAAGGATTGATCCGGCCGCTGCTGGTCGCACAAGACGGGTGCGACCTGATATCGAGCGATTACTCTGCAATCGAAGCGGTCGTCGCGGCCTGTATCAGCGGCGAGCAATGGCGAATCGACACGTTCAAGCGTCGCGAAGACATTTACCTTGCGAGCGCGTCAAAGATCACGGGAACACCCGTGCAAGCCTACCACGATTACAAAGCGGCGAATGGGGTTCATCACCCCGACCGGCAAAAGGTCGGCAAGGTCGCTGAATTGGCGCTAGGGTTTGGCGGTTGGTCGGGGTCGTGGCGCAATTTCGATCCCGACGCGCATTTGAAATCCGACAACCAGATTTTTGCGATCATCAAGGCTTGGCGCGAAGCGTCGCCGCGAATCGTCGAAATGTGGGGCGGCCAGCTTCGTTTTCGCGGGTCGAGCGCAACGCCGGAATTGTTCGGTATCGAAGGCGCGTTTATTCTGGCCATGCGCAACCCGGGCGAAACGTTCCACGCCGGGCCGCTGCAATTCAAATACGCCGCCCCGTTCGGCCGTCACGACCGCGTGGAAATGCGCCTGCCAAGCGGCCGGGTCTTGACCTACCACGAACCGATTCTTGCGCCGTCGTCGCGCCGGCCGGGCACGCTGTCGATCAGCTATATGACCGACAACACGAACCCGAAATATGGCCCGATCGGCTGGGTTCGCATGGAAACATGGGGTTCCCGGCTTTTTGAAAACGGCGTTCAGGCGATCGCGCACGACATCATGCGGGGCGCGCGATCCCGGCTTATGGCCGCGCGCTATTTCGTGGTTCAAGAGGTGTACGACGAAGCGGTCGCCGAAGTACCGCTAGGCTGGGGGTCTGTCGCCGGGCTGGAATCGCTTATGACGCCAGTCGAAAAATGGGCCACGCTGCCCAATGGCGAACCGTGGCCCATTCGTGCAAGCGGCGGGTGGCGCGGGAAGCGCTACCGCAAGGACTAGGCCGCCGGGCCTAAATCCCGATCGAGTTGCGAATACGCCACGTCATAGTTCGCGGCGAATTCCAGCATTTGCGATTCGGTCGGCGTCTGCCCGGTGCTGATTTGCTGGTACAGCGAAACGGCCGTCGGTTCCGCCGCGGCCACGCCGGCCAGCAATTTGGCGGCCACGGTCACGGCCGGGCCCAACGCCGGGTCGACAATATCGACCACGGGGGCGATTGCGCCGATCAGCGCGCCGATCGTCTGAACAAGGTTCGTCATTTCGCGGGTGCCCCCATGTTCGCCGACTCGTAAGCCTGCATGGCCTGCAAAGCCGCGTTGAACGCGTCGAACGACAGCGGGCCGCCGGCGCGGCGCGCGGTTTCCAGATCAACAAGCGCCGCGTGAACCGTGTTCGACAGCCGGCGGATTTCGGCGCGCGCGCCGGCGCCCGGGTTGGCGGTGTTGACATAGGTGTCGGCCGCTTGGGTTACCAGCGTCGCCGCCTGTTCAGCGGCCGCCAGTGTTCGGATTTCGCCGCCGGGCTGGTTGGTCGTGGTCGCGCACCCGGCAAGGGCGAGCGCTGCGGCCGCGATAAGGAACGATCGGGTCATTGTGACGTGTCTCCCGTTTTGCGGGTCGTCATAAGGGCGAAAAGGCCCGTTATGACCGTCCCGCCGATGCTGAAAAGGTCTTTGGCGTCGGTCGTGGGTTCGACCGCGCGAATGACGACCAGCAAAACAAAAACGATAAGAACGGCGGTCACATAGGGTTCGGTTTTCATCGCGGCGTCTCCCGTTGCCGCGCGCAACCTAGCCTATTTGGCGTGCTGGGTAAACCACGCGGCGGCAATGTTGATAATGGTCAGGATGACGCCCCCGACCGCGGCCGCGACTTTGGCGCCGACCGACCACGCGCCATGCCGGCTTGCTTCGGCCGCTTCGATCAGATCGACGCGCTTTTCAATCGACCGCTGGTCGGATTCGCGTGTCGAGTGCGCTTTTTGCATTTCTTCGATCGCGTGGTTCAGAGCCGAATTGAAATCGGCCCGAAGCGCCTGCAATTCGGCGATCATACGTTTTTCGAGACTGGTCACGCGATCCGCCGTAGCTTTTTGGCCGGCTTCAAGTTGGCCAAAAGAACGCATCAAATCAAGTTGGTTTTGATCCGTCACGACGTAAGTTTCCCTTCGACAAACCAACGGGCGGTCAAAGGCCAAGACCACGTCCCGCCGCCATATTGCTGCATCTGAACCGAAAGGGCCGAAGTTGAAGGCGTCCCGATAATTTGTGCGCCTTGGTCATAGGCGGCCGAAGCATAGGGGATTATTGTCGAAACCCCGTAATCCGCCACAGACGCCAGCGTAAAAAGGGACGACCAGTTCACCGATTGGTTTGATTCGCTGCTGAACGACAGCAAGCCCGACATGCGCACGCCGCGCTTGCCGTCGGTTTCAACCCACGTTCGCCAGCTTATCCCGGTCGTCGCGTCGACCCCGCTTATCGTCGGGCCCGACGCCACCCACCCGGCGCCGCCCGCGTCCGGGTTGGTCGTGTTGTTGTCGGTGCTGCTTGTCCATTTGACGCCGCCGCCGGCGGCCGCAAGCACCGTGGCGCCCTTCGGGTAGCCGCCGGCCGTCGCGACATTGACGTTCCACGGGAAGCTGCCCCCCATGCCGTACCAGTACGCGAACGAATCCAAATGGTTCAGAACACCGTTGAAATCCCGGCCGTCGGGCGGCGTGCCGCCGGCCGATTCGTTTGCGAATGTCTGCGGCGGAAAACCAAGATCGAAGCTGGCCGCCGACGGGTCCGACGTGGTTAGCGGAAGCGTGCGAATGTACGTGCTGGTCGCACTTTGCCCGAATATCTTTGCGACCCACGCCGGAAGGTTCGAAAGCTGCATTACGGGTGACTCACTGTGAACGACACGCCCGCCGGCTTTGGCACCGCGCCAGACTGGTAAATGATCGCCTGTTGAACGGGGGTCAAGACGCTATCGAAATGATACACCATCGACATATTCAAATTGTCGACGACATACCCCTGCCCGAACAATTCAAGCAAAAGCGCATTGATCGCCGGGATAGAACAGTCGGTAATGTTGAACGCCGCTTTTGCCAGCAAAAGAACCCGGTAAGCGTCGTCCAAAAGCCGAACCGCGTTTGTCCCGGCGATCCCGGTGAAAAATATGCCGTTGCCGAAGGTTTCGGCGTATGGATCGGACGAAAAACCCAAGAACGCGGCGGTAGGTACTTGCAAGATACGCGATACGCCAAGAATTCGACCCCACACGTCCAACCCATACCCGGCCGCGCTGTCGATATCGCGCACTTGGCTAAACCAAAGGTCAAACCGCAAATTCGGGTCGAACCATTGTTCGAACGCTTCGACCAAAGCCAAGATAATCGGGCTTCGCGCATATTGGGAAAGCAACGCTTCGCGCGGGTCAAAGAAATACGGCAAATGGCCGCCGGGAATATCCGGTAGCGTGCTGGAAACGGCGGATTGGCTAAGGGACGGTTGCGTCATACCAACGTAACCGTGACTGTGCCAAGGATTGCGATTTGGTTGATATTGATTGCCTGTTCCGCGCCGCTATTCGCGGTGATGCTGACCAGTCGCGACCACGTGCCAAGCGAAGCGACCGCGCCGGCCGACGCCAGCGCATAGATTGCCTGCCCGATTTTCTGTTGCGGCGGGAACCCGGCCGCGATCGCCGCCGTGATTTGCGCAAGGTAATCGGCCGGTACGTCGGACACGTTTTGGATTTGAACCGCGTAGTTGATCGCGACCGTCGAAACCCGTTGAAATTTAATCGTATAGGCCGGCGGGGTCAGATACCCCGAATTCGTGTCGTGAACCGTTATCGACGTCGACCCGACCAGCCCGCAACCCGGGGCTTTTTTCTGCAAAATGGCGTTTGCGATATCCGCGTCGGCGCCGCCATACACCCCGATATAAAGCGAATTTGCGGCGATACTTACGCCGCCGACTGTCACGCTGCCCGACGACCCGTTATCATAGACATACGCGTCGATAATGTTCGGGACGACTTGCGAGCCGTCGACCTTGTTGCCCAAAAGCCAACCGCGCACGCTGGCGGCGGTTCCGGCCGAATTCTGCGCGACGGTCGCTTGCCGGCGCTTTTCGAAAGCGAACGGCGATTCTTGGTTCGTCCCCTGAACCCCGTCGGCGGCGTTCGTGACGCTATCCCACCCCGCGACCGCGCGGTATATCTGATTCAGCGATCCCGCCGGGCAGGCGATCGGGCCGCTTGTGATCGCGGCGAAAGGAATCGTCACGCTCCCGCCGGCGCCGATCGTGCCCGATTGAAGGGCCGCGTAAATCGTGCCGTCGGTCGCGATCGCCAGCGCGCTAACCGGGATGACCGATCCCGTGGCGCCGCTGCAGGTGGCGTTTACCGTGGTCGACGTCGCCGGGTCGCGGGTCAGGAAATAGATTCGCGCGATCGCGTCTTGCATCCGGCCAGTTGCGAAAGCCGGGTCGCATTGCGAAACATAGGCCGCAAAAACGTCATTGAACGACGCGATCAAAGCCGCCTGAACGGTCGCAAGCTGACCTTGCGGCGTTGCAAGCGAGGGGTTCAGCGCGCCGCCGAACGCGGCGACAAAATCCGCGATCACGCCGGCCAGAATGTCCGATTCGGCCGGGCTGTTGAACCCGGTCTCGGAAAAAGTCGGCATCGGTACGTTCGACGTCATAGCGTGATCACCTGAACGCCCGACGGCGTTGAAAGTTGCACTTGCCCGGTCAGTGTCGAGCCGACCACGGTTAGCACGGCGTTTGCTTCGGTCACACCCGGCACGCGTTCGGCGGCGGCCTGTATCTGCGCGCGCAGAATTTGCGTCGGCTGGCCAAGGCCGTAGGCTTCGCTAAAATAGGCCACGCCTAGGGCGGTGTTGTAGTAACATTCGCCGGCAAATACCCGAATTTCGCTCGCCGCGTCTTGCGCCTGCGCATAGGGTTCGCTGGCAACGGCCCAATTGCCGGCCGCGTCAACGCACAAATCCCACGGCGTTTGATCCAAGAGCATCGTTTTTGCCATGGCCCGACAGTAGCACGCGCGCCCGGTCTAAAATAGGGTATTGACGCGGCCGTCAATAGGCGTATTATCGGGGGGTCAAGAGGGAGTGCGAATCATGGCGCTGAACACGGTTTTCGAAAAAGAGGTTTGCGGACGCTGCGGCGGGACCGGCCGGTTTAGCTTCAACCAGATCGACGGCGACCGGTGTTTCGGCTGCGGCGGCAAAGGTGAAAAGCTGACCAAGCGGGGCAAGGCGGCCGCGCGGTTTTTTCGCGACATGCGGTGCGTGCCGATCGAACAAGTTAAAGTTGGCGACCGTGTCGAAGTTTCCAGCTTTACCGTCGGCGGCGCGGGTTTTCGGTATTTCGCCGAAGTCGTAAAGGTGTCCGAACCATGCCGGGGCGGTTCGATCATGGTCGGCGGCGAGTGGCGCGAATTTCAAAACGCGGGGTTCCACACCGAACACCCCAAATACGGCAAAAACGGGCTGTTCGCTGCGGTCGGTTCGCCTGTTCTGCGCGCGCTTTCCGTCGACGAACACAACGCCCGTTTGCAAGAGGCTTTGGCCTATCAGGCCAGTTTGACCAAAGCGGGCGAGCCCCGCAAACGGAAGGGAGAATAAGACATGCGTAAGCCGGTCAAGTGCGAAGGGTGTAAGGAAAAGGCGGTGCCTATCTGGTCACCCGAAGACGGCATTTGGATTTGCCCGGTCTGCTACGACCCGACGCCCGCTTGGTATCTGGCCGATCCCCGCCGGCACGTGCCGGCCGCGGCCGAATGGTGCGAACGTTAGCCCGACGGGGTGCCGCTGGTGCCCGAACCGGTCGTCACCCCGCCGTGCTTGTGCGCGCTGACCGTGTGGCCGCCGTTGAACGTGCCTTCGCCGGTCGCCGTGATCTTGCCGTTCACCTGCAGGTCGCCGGCGATCGTGGCCCCGCTGGGCGCGTTGATCGTTAGCGCCCCTACGGCATTGATCGTGATATTTGCCCCGTCCATGACGATCGACTGCGCGGGGTCGGCGTTCAGCACCCCACCAAGATAGACCCCGTCCGACCAGTCGAGCCGGCGCGCGCTTCCGGGCGTGGTCGGCTTTTTCGCGCGTTTGACCCCGCTAATGTCCGAATGGGCGAACACCGCCAAACCGATATCGCCGACCGCCGGGACGACCACGATCGCGGCCGTGCCGCCTTGCAACCGCCAAACCGGCATCGCAAAAATAGTGCCGTGCGATGTCGCGTTGCCGGCGCCGTCGACTTGGTGAACCATGGGTTGCACGTCGACCGTATAGGATCGGCCGACCGCATGAACCGCTTTGACCAGCACTAGTGTCATGGTCGCCGCGTTCGCCATGGCCATGCGAATCAGAAACGACGTGCGGTTATACTCGCCGCCGGCGTCGAATAGCGTCGCAAATCCGGTGTATGCGTTCGACGGTTGGTTCATTAGCGCGCACCCGTCGAAATTGGCGTCGCGTGGCCATATAGGCCACATTCGACCGCCGTCGACCATTCGCCCCCGTAAACCAGCGAATCGAGGTCATGGCCTACTGATATGATCGCCCATGACCCGGTTGCGGCCGACAGCGTCGACGTGACATTGACTTGCTGGCCAAACAAAAGGTTCGGGTTATAGATCATGCGAAAGGCCAAACCGTTTTGTGTGAATTGCGGGTAGCCAATTAACCCGGTTTCGGCCGACACGTCCAAAACTTGTTCGCCCCGGGTCTGGCCGGCTGGCCAAATCGCGATGACCTGTTCATCCATGACGCAATTGCACCGGGCCGCTTGGCAGACCGCGCGAATCTGCTGAACGGGCGTGCCGGGCAAATAGATATTTTCGAAAGCGTGAACGACCCCGGAATTTTCCAGCGCACGCGGCGGCGTCATAAGCTGGCCGATCCCTGACAAAATCGTCGATATGTCGACCGTCCCGCGGTAGCTGGTCGGCGGCACGGGTTTGACGATATCAAGGCCGCCGGTGAACGCCGACACGATGAAAAGCAATTCGGGCGGCGACGACGCGTCGGCCCATGCTTCCTTGATCGTGCCGCTAAACACGGCCGACAGCGTCGACCCCTTGTCGCCGGCAAATAGCGTGATCGTGTTGTTGCGCTCTTGTTCGAATGCCAGCTTGTTCAGCACGGTCAGTTGCCGGACCACGTCAAGCGGCATCCCCCAAATTCGCAGGTCGAGTTGCGACATTCCGACGCCGCCGTTTAGCCGGATTCGCGCCGACATGCGCAACCCGTCGACGGTCACGGTATTTTGTCCCGAATCGCCGAACGACCCTTCGCCAAGCGTGAATGATGCGCGCAACTGGCGTTCGACGAACGTATTCGTCATGGCAAGGTGTCCGAATAGCAAAGCATCCACCGCGACCCTAGGCCGGTGTAATCCGGGTCGTCGGCGCCTTGTGTGTCCATAAAAAACAGGTCGCCGGTGAACCCGTGGTAGGCGTCGCGCACAATGCGCACCCGATCGCGCGCCAAGACCCCCTGCAGCATCACCGCGCCGTCGACGGACAGGTCGACAAATAGCCCGGTGCGACGCTGGCGAAGGGCGATCTTGCACGCCTGTTGCGACAGTTGAACCGTGAAAACTTGCGACGGCACGGCCGACACTGGAATAACAAAACCGGTCATTGCGTTTCCCCCGCCGCGGTGCTGGCCGCGTCCGACGGTTGCGCTTGTGCCGCCCCGTTCTGCGCTTGCGCCGCGCTGGCGGGCGCCGCCACGTTCGAAAACGACGTGGTCGCGGTCTGTCGCACGTTGCGCAGATCGATTTCAAGAACGAGTAGGTAGGCGCCATGATCCGGCGAGGCTTGCCGGCGCATTCCGACGATATTGCAGTTTAGGTAGACGCCGTCGGGCGTCACGACGCTGTAAAGGTCTGTCGTCTGCCATGCGGATTGCACCGCGCCAAGCACCGCTTGCCGGGCTTCGACCGACCCGCCTTTGGTCGCTATGACGCGGGTGTCGAATGGCCGAAGCACTTTGTTTGCGGATATGAACCCGCCGCCTTCGACCGGGTAATCGAGAATTTGCGAATCAAGCTGCAATTCGAACGACACGATATTGTCGAAGGTGGCCAGCGGCGCCCCTGTTTCCGAATAGATACCCCACGACGCGGAAATATCGGCTTGCGCCTGTCGGCCGCTGCCCGACACCAGCGCCGGCGATTGCGGCGTCGTGCCGCCAAGCGCAGGCCGCTGCACCGCTGGCACGCCGGGGGCGTCGGGAACCGTGGGATATTGCGCGGACATGCCCCGACAGTAGCACGCGCGGAAAATGTAAAATAGAGTATTGACGCGACCGTCAATAGGCGTATTATCAGGGGGTCAAGAGGGAGTGCGAATCATGGTTCAGGTCTGGAAAATCATCGAAGGGCAGTTGGCCGGAGTGTTCGAAGCGGTCGACGCTGAAAACAAGGCGCGGCTGGTCGCGTGGGGTCTGGAACGGAAAGCCGCGATCGTGGAATTCAAGGCGAGCGACGAAGGCCGGGCGCTGCGGAAAGATCAATGGGCCTACTACGGCAAGCTGTTTGCTCTGGCCGGCGGGAAGGGCTGGTACAAGGTTTTCAACGACCACGGCGAAGCGGGCGTTCAGGCGGCCATGGAAAAACACGCGGAATTGATCGCGGCCGCCCGGCGGCAAAAGATCGCCGCGAAACTGGCGGCGTTCGGGGTCGGGGAAATCGAAAAAGCGGAATACGCCCGGAGCGCCGACGGGTTTCAGGGAGTGTGGATCGTCCAAAGCGACAAGGGCCGGGTGCGGGTCGAAATCGACGTGATTTACGCCGGCGGGTACAACATCCAAATCCTGCATCAGCGGGTGTTGGTCAAAGTCAAAATCGTCTGAAACAACCGGCGCCCTTCGGGGCGCCACATTCGGGAGTGCGAATCATGGTTCAGGTCGGGCAAGCGAGCGAAGGGCTTTTTGAGGTTAGCGCCGCATGGATGAAAGCGTGCGGGCGCGGCGATCAAGCCCGCGTGTTCCCCGTCGTCCGGTCGTGGATGGCTGGCCATTTGCCTTTTGTGGCGGTTCGGCTGGACGACGGCCGGGAATGGGAATTGTGCGCCGAATGGCGCGGTCGGTTCGTGTAAAAGGGAGTGCGAAATATGAAAGACACCATGCCCCCAAAGATCGGCTTTTATTGCACCATGTTGCGCGGTGAACGCGTCGCGTGGTTGGCCGGGCCGTTCGATACCAAACAGGCGGCCGAAGCGCGGCTACGCGACGCCCGGGAAGCGGCCGAAGCGGCCGACCCGTGGTCGGCGTTCGATGCGTTCGGCGTGACCCGGCTTGAACGGCCGGTCGCTGCGTTGCCTTACGGGGTGCTGAACGAACGGCTTGGGTTGCCGTTCGAAGGGGCCGTCTAATGGGTTTCCGACTTGCCGTTTACCGCCTTGCATGGCCGTCATACGACTGCGAACAATGTGTCGGGCAAGACGAGTGGGCCGGCTGCTATTGCGCGTTTTACGGCGCCAGTAGCCCGGGCCACGGCCCCACGCGGTCGGAAACGGCCGCGCGGTTTCTTTACAATTGGGCGTGGCGAAACAAGATCAGCGACGGGCGACCCTATTAGGGCGCCAATCCCTGATTCGCTTGCGCGACCAACCCACGTTGCGCAAGGGCGCCGCGCATGTCCCGCGCGATCCCGGCCGCGTCGGTCGCGGCGGTGTTGATCACGATTGTTCCGACATTGACGTTCTGTCGAACGTTCGTCGCGCCGCCGGCACGACCCAGCGACGTGCCAAGATAACGGCCCGCGCGGTTCAGGTCGCCTTGCGTGCCCACGCCCGGCCGGTAAAACCGCGTGATCATCAACCGGGCGGCCGTGGCCGCGTCGGCATTGCGCAGCGTTTCCCAAAACCCCTTGCCGCCGCCTTTGTCGCCGCCGACCGTTTCGCTGAACATCGCGGCAAGTTGCTGGTCGAAGGTCGACGCGCTGTGCCATTGTTTGCGCCGATCGCCGCGCCACTGGCCAAGGCCAAGCGTGCCGCCGTCGGGCCCGGTGTTCGACGGGTCAAGGTTCGGGTTTTCTGCGCGCATGGCCGCCACGATCCCGCGCGCCGCTTCGGCCGACGCGCCGCGCGAACGCCAAAACGCAATCGCCCGATCGGCCGACCCGCCGCCCGATCGAATCAGGCCGCCTGAAATCAGGTCGGCCATGCCCCCGTTAGCGCCGCCGCCCCCGACCGTCGGATTGCTGCCCGCTGCGGCCGGCATGAACCACGGGTCGACCTTGAGCCCTTTGCGCGGCCCGACGCCGGATTGGTTCTGAATGCCCGATCCTACGCCTTCCCAATGGCCTTGGCCTTTGCCAGTGTCGACCCAATGCAGCGGCCGGTCTTTCCACGTCATTTCAGACGACCCGTCGGGGTTATGTGTAACGACCCCCTGTTTCGCGCCGACGTCGCCGACATAGTGGCCGTGCTGCACCGAATTGCCGTAGCGATCCCGGGTGACCGCGTCGCGCTTTTGCTGGTCGCCAACCGCTTTCAATTTCTGGTAAGCGGCCAGCACCGCGGTAATCGCGCCGGCGATCGCCAGAATTTCCCAACTGGCGGCGATCGCGGCAACGGCAAAAGCGCCAAGAATCCCGATTCCCGCGTCAAGGGTCAGGTTCATGTTATCTTGGTTCGATAGCCATTTAGCCATGGCGTCGGCCGTTTGTTCGATTTCCGGGCGAAACACGGCTTTGACCGAATGGCCGATTCGCTGCAGCGCCGCGTCGAAATCCTGCGCGGCTTTGGCGTCGGCATCGGTCGCCACGCCAATTTTGCGCATTTGTTCCAAGGTTTCCTGAACGCCTTGGGGGCCTTTTTCCAGCAAGTTGACCATGTTTGCGTTAATGCCAAGCATGGACGCCCGGGCCGCAAATTCCGGTTTTGGCATACGCTGGGAAGCGCCGGCAATCTGCATCAACACTTTTTCGGGGTCGCGCAGATCGGTCACGCCAAGCCCCTGCAGCGCGGCAAGCTGCGAAGGGTTGGCCTGCCCTAGCTGGTAGTTCTGATAGAGCGACACGACCGCTTGCAACGCTTGGTTGGCGTCGCCGGCCTGCCCGCCGACTTGTGTAACCGCCGCTTGCCACGCGGACAGGTTTTGCGTCGCGATCCCAAGGTTCGCGGCCAGCCGGCCGGTCGCCGCGTCGCCAATCAACATCGATTGGACAAATTCTTTAACGCCCGACGCGCCGGCCAGCATGAACAAGAAACCGGCGGTTTCGTTCCGCAGTTTTTTGACGCCGTCGGTCAACCGCCGCTGCGCGTCTTCTTGCGCGCGGTTGTCCTTCGCCATCTGTTCATGTAGTTTTTTCTGGTCGTCTTTGTAGACGCGAATTTGACGTTGATAGTTGCTAGGATCGAGACCCAAGGTAACGACAAAAGCGTCGATAATGTCGGCCATAGTCGCCTAGTCCTTTTCCGCCGCCTTGCGCGCTAGTCGTTCGTTATACGCGTCGACGTGGATAATTTCCAATAGGTCGAAAAGCATTTCGAGACTGTAGACGGAATCGAGTTCCGCCAGCGTCGCCTTGCCGCTGGAAACGGCCGCCGCAATCGTCGCCGGCACGTTTGCCGTGCTTACGTACCCGGGGTCGGGGTCGTCATCGCCGATTGGCCCAAATTCGACAGCCAACCGGCCAGCGAAAAACCCACGTGCAAATCGACTACCTCGTTTCGCAACGTCAAGAGCGTGGAAACTTCTTCGATATCCTGTTCATCGAAGGGGCGGGCCAAAGCGTGATTTTTCGGGTCGGGCAGGATTTCGACGCAATCCCACATTTCGTCCAAGAGCGGTTCGGCTTCCCGAAACGTTACGCCCAAAAGGGCCCGCGTGCCGGCCGCCAGCACGGCGCCGATCCCCATGCGCAGCACTTCGGGCGGGATATCCAACCCGCTGTTGGCAAGGGCCAGCAAGACCCGCGTAGCCCATTTTTCGACCCGGACGGGGCTTGCTTCGGTAACGCGAAAGATTTTGCCCGCGTCCCGGTTTGGCCGGTCGCCGTCTGGCCGGATTGTCACAATCTTGGTTTTGCGCATGGTGTCTCCCGATCATGCGAAAACCCCGGAATTTACGCCGGGGCGATAACAACCTTTTCCCATTGCAGGCTAAAGCGCCGGGGTTGCAAGGTCTTGCGGATAGCCGGCATGATCGAGACGTTCACCAGAACGCCCTTGACCAGCGTGTAGCGCATCCCGGTCGCGACGATCAGGATCGAGCCGAAGGCGTAAAACTTTTCGCGCGCCTGTCGTTCGGCTTGCTGCCACTGGTCGAAAAAGTCGTTCGATTGGCTGTCGGCCTGCAGCATGATCGATTGCGGGACGGGGTTGTAAACAAACCCGGCCGACAAGCGACCATCGACGCCCATGGTCGTTTCGCCGTTCACCAGCGAATCGATGTCGGTCACGTCGTCGGCGGAAAAGCCTTGAATTTGCCGCGGGGTCGGAAAAAGGTTCTGAACCCCAAGGGTCAGGACTGCGCTTGCTGCGGTGATCGTCCGGTTGTTGGCCATTATTGCACCATCAAGCTGTTAAGGGTGATCGACTGCACCGATTGTCCGTCGGTGTAGAGGAAATAGCAGAGCGGCGTCGTGCGGTTCGCCCGGGCCGTCGGGCCGGGGTCTTGCACCGAAAGATACCAGCCGGTCGAATAAAGCGGTTGCGAAACGTCCTGCCCGGCGATCGACTGCGCATAGGCTTTCTGCGATTCCGACAGCGTAATCCCGGTGCGGATTGCCCCGAACGTTAGCGCGTTCTGAATGTCGCCAAGCAACGAAGCGCGAATCAGTTCATACCCGTCGGCATTGTACGGGATTTGGCCGATCGTCGTTGCGAGGTTCATCAAATCCAACTGAAAAGCGCTGTTCATCCAAATCTGGTCAACATACGAGTCGATCCATTTGAACGGGCCCGAAACCCGGCCGTTGCGCAAGAACACGAATTGCTGCGCGGCCGTGGCCCACGCGCCATAGAACGCATAGCCGTTCGTCGCCAACTGGTCGGCGATCGTCTGGTTTGACACGTCGGCGGACAGACCCGCTTGCGATCGAAAATCGGCAACCGTGCGGCCGCGCGTCTGCGTGTAGTCGACCGACGCGACATAGCCCAAAACGAACGACATTTTGTCATACGACGGGGCCCAAACCAGAGTCGTGCCCGAATAGTTCGCTTGATTGATCAGATACAGCGGCGACGTGTTGTCGGGGTTCGAATACGCCGACGTGTCGGCCGTCCAACCGACGAAAAGAAACCGGTTGTTCTGGCCGTTATTCCACGCGGCGAAAGCGATCAGATCGGAGTCGGTCGCGGCCCAAAGCGGCCCGAACGCGACCCAATTTTGCGTCTGCGCGATAATCGCGTTCATGGCCGCGGCCGGCGTATCAGCGGCCACGCCTTGCGACAGCACGGCGCCGGTTGCGGCGGTCAGGCCAAGCGACGCGGCCAGCGTGCCGGTCGCATAGACGATCGACTGAACGCCCGTCGTGTTCGACGTGAACAGAAAGGCGCCGGCGATCGCGTCATAAGAGCACGTGAACCCGGGCGCGGTAAACGCGGCCTGAATGATCGTCGCGGCGTTGCTGAACGACGTCGCGGCCGCAAGGTTGATCGCGGCGCTGGTCAATGCCGCGCCGGCCAGCGTGATCGTGAGCGTGCCGGAAAGCGCCTGCAACTGTGCCAGCGTCAAGCCCATGGCCGCGCCGCGCAACCACGCGGCGCGCGCCGCGGTCGCGTAAGCGGCCAGCAACATTTGGCCCGGCTTTTGCGCCGAATTCGTGAACCCGGCGAAATAGATCGCCGCGGCGTTCGCTTCGGTGCTGCCCGCCCCAAAATACGCAAGCACGCTGGCCGCGCTGTTGAACGACAAAACCGCGCCGTATGGCGCGCGGGTGCTGGTCGACAGGAAAAGCCCGATCGTGGCGAGCCCGGCGCCGCCGGTCGTCACCACGCCCGGGATGACATTCATAATGTCGCTTGCGGGGATTGCTGCGGTCACTTGTCTATCTCCAGCACGTGCACGGCCACATTAGCCGCAAAATCCTGCGGTGTCGATATGGCCGGGTTGATTTGCAACCAAGCCCGAATCATCCATCGCGCGGCGTAGCGTTTTTCCGAATCGATAAGCGGCATTTGCCGGCCGTCGTCGCAAAAAAGGGGCGCCATGTTGTAGGCGACCATAAAGTCGGTGCCGAAAAGATCGCGGAAAAGTTGCGTGAACGTCTGGCCGTAGTCGGTCGCGTTCGGCCCGTAAAAATTCAAAGTGACCCCGACTTGCACCGATTGTTGCGCGCTGCGCGTGCCGTGGGTCGGGTCATAGGTTCGAACGTTCGTCGCCAGTCGAAGCCGGTCGGTCGGTTCGAGAATACAAAAATCCGGGCCCGGCGGCATCGGGACGCGGTTCAGCGGCCCTTGCTGCACATTGACCGCGCCAATCGCCGGCACGGCCGCGTTTACGAAGGCCACCAGCCCCGCAAAAACGTCGTCGTCGGTGATCGTCGGCGCGGTCAAGTCGATACCTGTTTCGTCAAGGTCACGCGGGACCAACCCGACGTCGACCAGTCTTCTAGCACGCCCGACACCAACCACGTTGCGGATTCGAACACCAGCAAATCGCCGCCGGCTTGCGAGGCACGGTCGATCGCCTTAACCGGCGCGTCGGTCAAAATCACGCGATCGACCGTGCCAAGCGACATTGCGTCGATATGCTGCAGGTCGGCGACGGTGATCGCTTGCGCCTGAATTTGTATCGCAACCGGCGACGCGTAAGTGACCGACGGCTTGCCGTTCGCCAGAACGGTATAGCCGGCGTATGCCAACCATTGCGCTGTCGTGTTCGGGTTAACGCGGCTGGTCACCCGATTCGCGATATCACGAAGGTTCATCGCCGTTCCCTTCGACAACCTCAAAATCGATGCTGTTCAACATATGGCCTGTCCACACAAGCGGCTTGCCGGGTGCGGCGGTTTCGCCTTTCGCAACGTCATCCCACGCCTGCAGCACGTCTTCGAATTCGTAGTCGGCCATCGGGAACCGCTGTTTCAGCAAGTTGGTAACCATGCTGTTTGGCGGGTCCATCATAGCGACGATCGATTCGCGAAGCTGCCCGCTGATACCGATCCCCATTTGAGATAGGGCGGCTTTCGTGTCATAGCCGGTCGATTTCAGCAACGCCGCCAGCGCGTCCCCCCATCGCGGCGACTTTTCGGTGATCATGCGAGTGAAAAAAGGTCGCGCCGGGATACCGGCCGCCGGCGCCCCAAAATTCTGCAAAGCGGCGACTTGCGCAACCGGCGTGCCGTCGGGGTAGGTCGCGCCTTCGAGAAAACCCACGCGCACGGCAAACGGCTTGGCCACCCGTTTGGCGATTTCGGCTAGTTTATCTTCTAGCGCGTCGCCGCCCGACAGGTTGAACGCGGTCACCAGTTCCGCACCGGCAAAAACGGCGCCGGGCCGAAATTGTACGGGCGCCGCGGCGCAAAACGGAACGTTCGGACGTTCCGGGTCATTTGCCAGAATGTCGCGCCATATTGGGTCTGAACCCACCACGCTTGCGATTCGCGAACCGGCCCGTAGTCCATGCTAGCCGACACGGCGCCTTCGCCAGCCGACGCCACACGGCCGACCGATCCCGAAGGCGTAGGGCCGCTGGCCCCCGCGGCGATCGGATAGCCCGCCAGACTGGCAAGATGCGCGGTCGCGTAGTTCAAGAGGGTCAGACGAACCGCGGGGTCTTTGACGACCGAACAATTCGTATTGTCGAGCAAAGACCCACACGCCACGTTGAAAAACATGCTGGCCGCCGCCGACGGCATACCGGCCAGTTCAGGAAAAAGCGCCTGAAACGTCGGAAAGTCGAAAACGGCGACCGTCATGTCGTTACGCCTTTGCAGCGGCCGGCGAAACCGGCGCGGTCGACAGGTTCGGCGCGGCGGCCGGAACAGGCGGCGGCGCCATGCTGGCCGGCGAATCCTTGTCGGTTTCGATCTTGACCGACCCGGTCGATTCATTTTCCGGTTCGAGCCCTTCGGTGCCGGTCTTGATCGCCGGCGACAGGTCGCCGCATTCGCGGCGCGCTTCGTCGACCGATTCGAACGGGCCAAGGATCGAGCCGTTTTCGAGCGCGACGAAAGGGAAATCGAGTTTCCCGTTTGCCTTCTTGCCGCCCTTGTACGTCACCGCCGCCGACCAGTCGTTGAAAAGTTCGACCCCGTCGTTGTCGAGATAGGTCAGGCCAAAACCGGCCGCGCGCAAGACATTGTCGTTCGGCCGGCCGTTCCGCGACACGTTTTCAAGGTCTTCGCCGATATTGGCGCCGCGCAGAGTCATGCGTTTGTTTTTGTGAACAATCGTCAAGCCGTGCGGCAATTTGCACGCGATAATCGCAACCATTTGGAATTCTCCCGAAAGCAAACGGCCCGGCCGGAAAACCGACCGGGCCGCCTAAGGATACGCCGCAAGGGCTACCCGGTCAAATGCCAAGCATCTGCGCAATGCAGATCGGCCGGCGAATGATCGCGCCCCATGTGCCGGCGGAAAATTTCTGCATCCACGAAGAAAGCTGCTGCACGATCGCATGTGCGCGCATCTTTTCGGTGAACGCGGCCCATACGGTTTGGTCAGCTTCGAAATCTTCGATCAAAAGCTGCATCAATTCGCCCGATCCGGTCGAATATTCCGGCGCCGCCTTGATTTCCATATTCGGAAAATTGGCTTTGAGCGCGACAGAAACCGCGATCAGAGTCAGCGACGAAATGGTCGCAAGGCGCGGCTGGCGGGTCGACGACAGCACCAGCGTCATTTTGTCGGTCATTTCCAGATTGCCGCCCATCTGGTTTTGCAACTGCACATAGAGCGACAGCACGTCGGCGTAGATTTCTTCGGCCGTGGCGGTCAACCACGTGGTCCCGCCGGCGCCCTTGGTCGCGGGCGAAATCGGACTGATAAGCGACGGGTCGTTCAAAAGCCCGTAATTCTGCAGGCCCGAAATACCGTAGAAATACGATCGATTCTGAAAACGATTGAACGTCTGCGCGACGCTGCGGTCGAGCCGGGCCGAATGATCGATCTTGGCCAGACCCCACATTTCAAGCTGGCGTTCACCCATACGTTTGATCGTCTGATACGTGTAGGGCTGGCGAGCGACCCAATTGACGTTACTGTCGACCGATCCGGCGTTTTCGTAGTCGCCATAGGTGACCACGTGGCCGGCGGGTTCGGCGAGCGGCATCATAAGCGACTGTGTCGTCCAATCGCCTTTCTTGATTTCGCCGCCGGCGATTTCACCGGCGCGCAGCGGTTTCAAGACGATTTCGACAACCTGCGGGTCAAGGATATTGGCCAGAAACGACGGAATACCGCCGTTGACCGTCGACACGAGGCCCGGTTGCGCGTCCATGGCAAGGTTGATGTCCTGCCCCCACCCGTCCATTGCGTAAACCGCGCTGTCGGAAAAATGGACGCCATATTCGGCCAGCATCCGGCGTTCGTTAAGATCACGCATTGTTTCAATCCCCTACGCTGGCCGTTATGCCCACACGCTGATTTTGCCGATCCCGCCGGCCGCGGTCAGCGTGTCGACGCGGAAGTCGGTATAGGCGGCGGTCGTGGCGGTAACCGTGATCGCACCGCTGGCGGTTGCGTTCGCCGACATGACCGCCGTCCCGGCGACCGCGTTGACCGACACCAGATAGGTGCCCGCCGGAATACCCGTGCCGGTGATCGGCTGGCCCGCAACGGCGCCCGCGCCTACGCTGGTCAGGTTCGGCGACGTGTTGGTCGTCGTGGCGGCAAAAGTCGTGGTCGGTGGCGTAATCGAATTCTGCGCAGTCAAAGACCCGTCGGCGAACGAAGCGAACACAAACTGCCCGACGTTCGCGCCGCCGGCAAACTGTGCCCACACATCGCCGCGGGTGATCAGTGACACGGGGCCGCCCGGGATAAGCGCCATCGTGTCGCCGCCAAGATAGGCGGTGATCAACGACACTTGGTCTTCTTGAACGAACCCGACCCGCACCGGGCCGACGACCGGCGACGGGCCGCCTTGCGTGGTCAGACCGGTGCCGGGGTGCGCGTTCGTCACATAGCCGGTCGCGGTGTCGGCGAAGGCGAAATTGCCGATCAGGCAACCCGATGCACCCACCTGCCACGACGAAGACGACGCCGCTGTCAGATCGCCGGTTTCGGGCGGCTGCAATGAAACGTGCGGATTCGCACTTGCCCACCCGCCCTTTTTGCCCGGGGCGATATAGGCGTTGACCGTAGTCTGAAAAGTGTCGACCATTGCCGATTACCCCTTGATAAGACGGGCCCGGTTCGCAAACCGGCTGTTGAAATCCGACCGCGCGTCGGGGCCCGGGCCGCTGCGGCGGCTGTCCATGGCCGGCGCGGCGCTGCGGTTGGCGGCCACGGCGCGGAACGTTTCGCCATAGGCAACGGCCGGAATCTTTTCCGGGTCGAGACCCAGCGCCTTGAGCCCGGCGGCATAGACCTTTTCGGCGCTGTCCATGGCGACCGACAAATCGCCGACCACGGCCCGCACGTCACGTTCAGCGACCCGAAGCGCGGTCGCTTTGGCTTCCGCAGCGGCCACGGCCTGCGCGATGATCTTTGCAGTGTCCATGGCGGGGGCTTCCTTGCCTTCCTTTTCTTCGGCTTCGCGCTTTTCGCGTTCGGCTTTTTCTTCGTCGGACTCTTCGTCCATGGCCGACATGGGAATTTCGTCGTCTTCGTCTTCGGCGAGCGGCGCGCCTTTGACGGCGTCGATCACGCGGCAAACGTCTTCGACGTCAAGACCGGCGTCCTGCGCAAGGTGCGGTTGCACCAGACCGAAAATCTGCGCGCCAAGCCGGGCGGCCGCGCCGTCGGCGGCCAGCGATCGGGCCGAAACGTTTTTCAGCACCGGGGTCAAGTTCAGCTTCGCGTCCTGTGCCAGCTTCGGCGCCAGCAACCCGACCAGCGAACCGCCAAGCATGTACGCTTTTTTCGACTTGTAAGCCATCGGCTTTTCGTCCCCTACTGCAACGTCTGGCCCCGCCCGTCCTTCAATAACAAGCGCGACGTGATTAGGTTTTATATCGCGCATGACCCCGTCATAGTCAATCCCGTTAAAATTGCCGGGCGTCATGTCGGGGATAAAGCGGTAGGCGAAAGAAAGTTCGCGCTGGCGATTACTGACGATCCCGTCAATACTTTTCTTATTCCAAATAACCAGCGAGTTTTTCAGATACGTTCCGTCGAATTCGCCGTCGGTCCCGGTCGACCCGACCGTAAGTTCGGCCATGTGGGAATCGTCGTGCCACGACGACACGGGGACGTGTTCGGACAGAATTTGAATGTTATTGCTGTCGCCGACCGCTTTTTTCAGTTCATCGGCCGGGCAAAGGAACGTGTAAATTCGATCGGGGTCTAGGCCCGCTTCGCGGCCGCCGGGTACTTCGCGCCCGATATAGTCGCGCGTCTGCACTTTGCTAATCGGGCTGGTCGCAACGTGCAACCGGCCGTCAATATCGAACCGACGAACACTTTCGGCCGCGCGATCCATCGCAAGAACAAACATGGCGCCAATTTCCCGCAAAATAAAAGCCGCCCGGAATTAACACCCCGGGCGGCTTTCGTATAGAGCGCTCGCCGGATTAGCTGGCGGTCACGACCGACGACGTATCGGGCGCAGCGGCTGGGTAGCCCCGATCCGGCGCCGGGTCGACCAGCGCGGCGACGGGGGTAGTCGGGTCGATCGCCGTAGCGACCGCGTCGACCCGTTCGGCCAGCGCTTCGATCGCGGCCGATTCGTCGGCCGGTCGGAAATCCGCGGCACGCTTGGCCGCAAGTTCAAGCGCCGCAACCGACGCGGTCAGTTTATCCAAAGCGACAGACATAAGCGTTCCTCTCCACACAAGTAGACCCAAGGCGGCGCACAAAACGACGACGGACGTATTCATTCGAACCCCGGCACGATCGGCACGGCCACACAACGGCAATTAATGGCCGTGCCGGGCCATACCACGCCTTCGCCGTTTTGAAAATCATGGCCGCGCGCCAGATCGAACGTCTTGCCGCTGAACGCGACGTGTTCCGGCCGCGGTTCCCGACCGCCGCCACTGTGCAACCATTTCGCGCGGGTGATTCCAACCTCAAGCGCGCGGGTGCGGACCATTACCGCGGTCGCTTTGTTGTTCTGGTCGCGCGCAATGAACGCTGCGCGCCTCTTGGTCACGCCGGTTCGTTTTTGCAGTTCCTTGGTCATTGTGCCAAGATCACGGCCGGTTTGAACCGACTGCATCAAAACCGTGCGCACTTGCGTTAGGTGCTGTTCCGCGATCGAACGAATCAAGCCGACGTTTTCGTCGACCACGGCGTCGAAGGCGTCGCGCATGGCGGCCGTCGGTTTGAACCGCACCGTGAACCCGGCTTTGCGCAATTGCACCTGCAGTTGCCGTTGCGTGCGGTCTTGGTGCGACCGCGCGAACCAATTCGCCATTTGTGGCGCCAAGCGGTCGAATTTGGCGCGCCAGCGTTCGGCCAGCTTGTCGAAAGCCGCCTGCAGCGATTCGGTGCCGGCGTCCTGAACGATCGTCGCCGGCTGGTTTGCGCGGTAGGCGGCCCGCAACCAATAGCCGATCGATACGGCCATTTCGTCGACCAGCCGCGTTAGCTTGCGCTGGTATTCGTCGCCAGTCGCGACGACCGGGCGAATTGGGGTGATCGGGGGCGGCATGGCGCCATGGTAGCACGCGCGCCCGGCGTAAAATAGAGTATTGACGCGACCGTCAATAGGCGTATTCTGGTGCGGTCAAGAGGGAGTGCGAATCATGAAAATCATCGGTCAAGTTTTCGCCAGTGCCGCCGCGGCCAAGCGCGGCCTTGAAGCGGCGGGCTACGCGCTGGTTCAGCGGGGCGGGTACTCGTGGTTTGAGAAAGCCGGCGCGGCCGACGTCTATATCGGCGAACGGCACATCGAATGGAAAGGCGGCCACCAGTGGGAACGGTTGCCCGGCCGGGTGATTTGCGCGGTTCAGTGACCAACCGGCGCCCTTCGGGGCGCCATATCAAAGGGAGTACCAGTCATGGCAGGATTTTTCGGCGGAAACCCGGACGTTGCGCATTTTTCGGTTCAGGTGCGGCGATATGATTCGGACGGTAAAAAGCGGTCGCGCGCCGAAATCGCGGCCGATCGCGAAACCTTGAAAGCCGCCGGGTATCTGGTTTCGCAACAGTTCAGTTTCCACACCAACAACTCCGGGGCCCGGGCAATGGCGAAGGGACGGGCCGACGCTGCGGCCGCCAAGATCATGGCGTACGCCGGCGTGTCCATGGACGTGACCGAAGGCGCCTACCTGTAATTCAACCGGCGCCCTTCGGGGCGCCACATTCGGGAGTGTGGAAAATGGAAAAGACCGCGCGCAAGGTTAACGGGGTCGAATACGGATTAGTCCCTAGCAGTCTGCCCGCGCCGATGGACGACTCGCATTGGGACGGCGGCCCGCTTGGCGGGATCGTCGTGCCGATCGTTTTCGACGGCCTGCCCAACGGATACCGGGTTCAGTTGCCGGGCACCGCCATTTCATTTTCCTATTTTCACGACGCGGCAATTTGCGCGCAGCGCCGCCAACGCCACCAATACGAACAAGCGCTAAAACGAGTCGCCGACTACGAAGCGGCGCTGCGCGTTCACAGAGATCGAGCGATTTAGGTATTGACGCGACCGTCAATAGGCGTATTCTGGTGCGGTCAAGAGGGAGTGCGAATCATGGAATACCCCGCCGATGTCCGCGCCAAGATCGAATGGGCCGCCTATCAGGCCGCCGACGCCGCGTGCGACGCCGCGTGCCGCGAATTCCAGCTTGCCCAATACGCTTTGGGCCGGAGCAAGGCCAAGGCGGTTCGCGAAGCTTTCGCGGCCGCCGCGGCGATCCACGCCGACGCTTGCGCAGCGATCCACGCCGCGCGCGACGCATGGGAAGCGGCCGAAGAGGCGATCGATGCCGCCGCAATCGAAGCGGCCGCGGCGGCCGAAGCTGCGCTTCAATTCGAATTGTTCTGACCGTCAACCAAGGGAGTGCCAAGCATGATCACCGACCAGCAACTGACAGACTTTTGCGCCGCGATCGACCGCGACGTTCGGGGCCCCTATTTCGCCGACATGGACGCGAAATGGGTCGCCAACCACGGTTTCCCCTACAGCGCGCCGACCCGCTTCGAGCGCGGCCAGAAATATGCGCGCGTCATCGGAACCAGCGGCGCGCAGTCGTCGGCGTATTGCTTCGTACGGCTGGATGACGGGGCCATTTTGAAGGCCGCCGGTTACAAGGTGCCCGCCAAGGGTGTTCGCGGCTGGATCGCGAACGGTGCGGCCGACGTGACCCCCCACGGTGCGAAATACGCGCGCAATGTGTGACGCCCCGCGCCCTTCGGGGCGCCACAAACCGGGAGAATCGACCATGGAAATCGGCCAGCGTGTTTTTGTCCGCCACCCGGATTACCCGGGCGTTCTGACCTGCGGTGTCGTTGTCGCGATCGGCAAGCGCGGCCGGCCGCAAGTGCGCTATCGGTTCGCTGCGGCACGACTCGAAACGTTCGACCCCCGCAATCTGGAACCGGTCGACGATTGGCGCGACCATTTCACCGACCCGGCGGCCGCGCTAATCGACCAGTCTTTGCACGATTAGCTATTGACGCGACCGTCAATAGGCGTATTCTGGTGCGGTCAAGAGGGAGTGCGAATCATGGAAAACGTTGTCAGTCTGGCCGCATGGAAAGACGCCAAGCGCGCCGCCGCGATCGCGGCCGAACACGAAGCGGCCAAGCGCCAAAAAGTCGTCGGCGAAAAGATCGAAGTCGCCAAAGCGCTGTTGGACGAAGGGGTTTGCAAGAGCGTCGCGCAAGCCGCGGTCGTGGCCAGCGCCATGGTCGAAAAGGCCAACGCGATCATGGAACGCGACTGGCGGCCTATGCCCGCCTATTGCGACCCCGCGAACGAATCGCGCGGCGCCAAGTATGACGCGACCAAGTCGCTTGATGTCGCCGAAATCGCCAAGCGTATGCGGGCCGAAATCAAAGCGCTAAACCTGCGCGCCGGGTTCAAGATCAGCGTCACCATTCAACGTTTCAGCGGCGGCCGGTCGATCGATATCCGCGTTCGTGAGGTTCCCGCCGATTTCCGCTACTGGTCGGACGCGGCCGCCAGCTATGAAAAGCAATTCGGCGCGGGCTGCGGCGGCGGTTTGTGGCGCTTCCCCGGCGGCCCCAAAGACCAGCACAGCGCAGAATATATCGACGTGGAAAGCAAACTTGAAGCGATCCACGGGGCCTATAACCGCGACAATTCCGACAGCATGTCGGACTATTTCGACGTTCGCTATTACGGGTCGGTCGGCTTTGACGGCGCTTGGCAAGCACTGAAAGACGAAGCGGCGGCCAGCGCCGGCGACTATTGGTCGGAATCGGCCGACCCCAAACGCTAACGGTTGACGGGCCGCCTTGCGCGGCCCAAAACCCGGGGAAAGGAGTCCCCGACATGGGAAAAATGGTTTACATCGAAAGCAAAGACGGCAATCTTTTCCGCGGCTATGGGCGCGGAAATCCGGTCGAACGCTGGGACGACAACGGCCGCCAGTTCGTCAAATACGAAGGGGGCCCAAAACCCGAAGGCTGGGGCGACGTGATCGACGCCGCCCGCGCCCTTGAATTGATGAACGTCTAAGACATCGATTCCCACGCTTTGCCGTAGATTCGCTTTTGCGTTTCGACGGCCGACGCGTGGGAATCGATGTCTTCGCGCGACCAATCGTCCGTCGGGCCGTCCGTCTCGTACTTAGCGTTCAGCGATCGTTCGACTTCGTAATAATGGTGCGCTTCGGCTTTGGCGGCCAGCATGGGGATCACGTTAAACTGCAGTTCGGCGACCATGCCGTTCGGCAATTCAACCAGCGTGTTAAAATCGCGGTATCCGGTTGGCCCCGGTTTTGCGTAATTGTTTTTCGGGTCGGAAATGAATTTCAACCCGGATTTTTTGACTTTTTCAACCGCTTCGCCAAGGTCATCAATTCGTTCGACCGCGATCGTCGCGCGCACCATATCCTTTAGCTGCGAATAGTCGCCGCCATAGTCCGCTTCGACTTTTTCGCGGCCACGCTTTTCTGATTTGGTCGGTGCAAGGAAAAGCGCCGACCCTTTGTACTCGGGGGTCAGGTCAGCAGGCTTTGGCGGTGATAGATCGAACCCCATCGTTCTCCCGATTTGAGTCAGGATTTTGTCGTATTCACGTTGACCGACCGCGGCCATTTGCGCGGCCTGTTCCCATGTGCTGAACGGTTGGTGCACCTCTTTGGGCGACGGCAAAGACCCGGGCGCGGGCAATGCCCGCGACGCCCGCGCGACCGCTTCGGTGCGTGCGCGTTCCTTCGTCGCGCTGGCGTGCGTGCTGGCCGCCTCTTGCGCACTCCCCGCGCCGCTTTTTGCAAGACGTGCCGCGATGACGTTTTCCAGCGCTTCGCGTGCTTTTACGGCGGTTTTGGCTTCCGGTCGTGAATCTGGAAAATCGGGTTCGATGCCAACAAATCGACGGTTGCCCCAATTCGAAACGTTTCCGACGCCTTCGTTACGGCCGTTAAACAGGTTGTGGCCGCCGTCGCGATCGGGTTTCCAATAGTGGCCTGACGCGGCAAGCGAAAAATTACCAGCGGCGAATCGGCCGCCTTCGTCGCGCGGGTGATCTGATTCGTTCCACTGCGCGTCGCCGGCGATCCGATCGGGGCGGCCGCCCGGTTCGCCGGCCGCGTCGTCCATGCCGTCGGCGCCCCCCTCAAGACCGGGCATTTCGGGCGGCGGCCCGGACAGGTCGACCCCGTGGTACAGCGACGTTTCGTCGTTCTGCAGGCGTTCGCGCGCTTCTTCTTGCGATATGATTCCGCGGTCGACATAAGCCGCGTCGCAATCCGCGTCGGCTTTTCGAATGTCGGCTTTTTCCTTGTCCGACATTTCCCAAAGCGACGGGAATTCAAAATCGATTTCTTCGTTGATCTCGCCAAATTCGGAAAGCTGCACCAGCCGCAAAATGCGGGTAAGCGCCGGCCGAAAGTGCGCTTCTTGGTACGCCAAAACGTCGGCGTAAAAATTGCGGGTTTCGTTTTCGCCGTTCGCCGACAGGCCCGACGGCGAATTCTGCGCATAGATCGATTGCGGGATTCGCGCGGCGACGCAAATTTGTTCGATCGCCTGCGCGATCAGTTCCGCAACGCCCGATATGGGGGTCGTGACAAACGCGAAATCTTCTTCGCCGTTATCGAGTGCCAGCACGCCCCGATTGTTCCGAGTGTTCTGAAAAATTTCGAGTCGCTTGTAAAAATCGTCGCCGCCGTCACCCGACAGGATCGCTGACAGGTCAGATTTCAGCACCGGTTGACTGTGCATGTCGAAAAGGTCCGACCCGCTTTGCCGGGTGCGCAACCAGTTATCGACATATGCTTTCATCACCTGAGTCAACGACTGGCCGCCGAACGCGTATGCTGGTTTCAGCATGTCCGACACGGGCCGACTGACCAGCGTCAAAAGCCGGCTGGCGTCGATCGTGCGCCCATAGCAAAACCAGTGCTTCGGGCGGTAGAAATCCGGCGACAAGGGGTTGTCGGCGCGATACGGGCCCGGAGCGCACCAGAAAGGTTCGATAATCGTCAAGCGCTGCAATGGGCGATCTTTGCCCACCTTCGCCGCGTCGTCGGCCAGCGGCCGGGTCAGTTCGACCGGGTTGTCATTGTCGCCGAAATCAAGGAACAGTTGCCCGCGGCCGAACACGTGGTCCTGCATCGCCCATCGGTAGAACATGTGGCGCACGTCAAGGCGCTTGAACGCCTTTTCGAGTAGGGTCTTTTTGGACCCCGGGCCGTCGCCGGCGTTCGTGAATTTGATCCATTTGCGAATCGCGTGTTCCGCCCAAATATGGCACGCGTTGCGATATTCGACGCGCTGAATCAATTCGGCCAGATAGGGGTAGCCAAGGAACCCTTGGCCTTCGTGGTAAAGCGATTGCATCGCCCAAGTGCCCACGTTCAGGCCGCCCCAATCGCTTGCCGCGTCCATGGCGACCGTGTCGCTTGGGTAGACCCCCGACGGGAACCGGTAGGGTTTATAGATCGATTCGGCGTCCATGACGATCGGCGCCGGCACGTTGCGTCGGGCGAGCCGGCTGGCCAGCACCGCGGATTCGGAAACCTTCAAAGGCGCCGACGGCACGGTATAGGCGCCCGACGCGGCCGCCGCTGCGCGTTCCGATAGGCGGTAGCCGTTCATGGTTCGTGTCATTGCCGTGCCCGCGCTAGTGCTTTGTCGCTGATAACCATGCGACGCTTGGCGCCGCTAATGACGATCATAGCCGCGTCTGCGAGGTTTGGCGAGCGCGTGCCGTCGGGCTTTTTATTGACGACCATTTTGCCTGTCGCGTCGGGCCCCCAAGTCGGTTGCGACAGTTCAGAAATCAGCTTGTTGCGCAGCGTCGCCGGGATAGACGACGATATGCTGATAATGTCGGCGGGGTCGTATTTATAGCCCGGTTCAGTGCGCGCCCGAAAGGTTTCGCGAAACCGCCGGCGCGTGCGCCCCCACGATTGCGCCTTGAAATTCTTGTAATAGTCTTCGTTCGTGCGATCGGCGCCGGGTTCGATCGGCTTCGTGCCGTGTTCGACCGCGCCCGATCCGCGGAACGGGTTTATCGCAACCGAGCGCGGCACGCGCGAATTGCGAACCGCGTCGGCCTTGCGCTGGCGGTTGATTTCGGCCGCGTCGCCGCGCACCCCGGCGCCCATACCGTCGGCGTCGTACCAAAGGGTCGACAGGTCCAATTCGTCGCATAGGCCGAACGACTTGACCGTCGTGTGAAAAATATCCGATCCCACGCCCGACCATTCCGACAGGAAATCGAGCACGCACCCTTTCATGCTGGCGAAGGCGTTCAGGTCGACGCCTTCGTCGGCGACGTCAAGCGCGGCCAGCCGTTCGCCGCTGTCAGTCAACCCTAGGGCCAAGTGCGAGTCGATTGCCGCCTGAACCCACGAATTCGGAATGATCACGCCTTCGACAGCCGCGGCATAATTGATGTCGATTTCCTGCGCGACCGTGACCGGGTCCAACTGCAAAATCTGTTTTTCGTACCAAGCGTCGTCTTTGCGCGGGTCGTCGCGCCAATGCAGCGTGAACACTTGCCGGGCGGGGTAGCTGAACCGCTTTTGCGCGAAGGGGTTGCCCATGCCGTTAGCGCTGGAAATATCAATTCGGCAATTCGTGGTCGCCGACAGCGACGCTTCGACCAGTTGCGGCCGTTCAAGGTGCGCGGATTCGTCGACGAAATAGATCGACGCGCGATCGCCGCGCCCGATATTGTCGCCAGCTTCCCCGGTGATCGTCGACCCGGTCGTCGGGAACGCAAGGCGCAAGTGCGGCGCGTGAATTTTCGGGTCGTGGCCGGCGCGCAGTTCCGCCGGCAAAAACCGCAGGAATTCGCGCGCTTTCCAGAAAAGCGATTTCGGCGAACCGATCTTGTCGACGTATTCTTCTTTGCGCGACCCAAACCCCGCGGTGAACCCGTAATGCGTGATCGCTAGAGAACAGGCGACCGCGACAGCGCACCACGACATGCCAAGATCGCGGGATTTGTCGGTAACGCCGGGTTCTTGCGCTTTCCAGCGCTCCAAAACCCACTGACACCATTCGATTTGCCGCGGAAACAGGATGAACGGAATCGCCGCCGGCAACCCGCGTTCGACGTTGCGCGGGTCGAACGTGACGCCCCAATCCTGAATGAGGCGCCACGGTTCGTCCCGATAGACCCGCAACACCTGCCCGGGTAGCTTAGGATCGTCCCGCAACCGCTGCAGGCGCCGCATCCGGTCTTTGATGACCGCCGAGTAATCCGGTTGTTTCCAATCAAATTCCACGATCAGTTGACCGCGTTAACCCCGATATTCGAAATCGTGTAGCTGCCCGCAGAATAAGCCGCCGCGGTCGTCACGATCAGGCGCGCGAATTTGGCGCCGCCGATCGATTGGCTGGCGGTCATATAGGTGCCGTTTCCGGCCGCCGTCATGGTCGCACCGGTCACGCTAAACCAGTTGGTGCCGTCCATGGAAAGCTGCAGGCCGACGACGGGTTGGGTCGTGACCGTCGGGCCGCCGGCAAGCGTCATGAACGCGACAAGCTGTTTCGTGTTTTCGACATAGAACGGCGTGGTCGCGGTCGACACCGTGCCAAGGACGAAGTTCGAAGCGGTCAGCGCGGCCGAATTGTACCGCGTCGCAAAGGGGTTTGTCGCGGCGAAATAGTCGCGAAACTGTCGCGACACGGGATAGCCTGCGGGCAATTCCAGCGACGTGATCGTCGTCGTGACCGTGGTCGACGTGCCGCCGACGCTGAACGCGCGCCACAGACGCCGCCCGGCGACCGGCACGGCCGGAACGCGGGTGATCCCGGTCGCGGTGATCGGGTCGCTGCACCAAATGTCCGTCGTGTTCGTGCCGCCGGTCGATTCGTCCAAACAGAAAATAACCGCCGTGGCCGTGCCAAGCGTAAGGGCCGTGACGTTGATTTCCGACGCAATCGTCGCACCCCCGGCCTGTGCCGAAGCGACAATCGTTCCCAGCACCGACCCCGACCCGGCAAATGCCGTGGCGTTCTGGTCAACCTGCGAAACGGCTGTCCCAAGCGTGACGGCGGCGGCTTTCAGAGTCGACCCGTTGGCCAAGGCATATGCCGGCGTGTTGCTTGCGATCGATGCCACGTTGCCGACCGCGACGGTGTTGGTGACAGACGCGTTGACGCCGAAGGTGTTGCCAGTCGGCGCTGTGCCATACGCGGTTACGGTGCCGGTCAGCGCCGTGCCGGCGTAGCTGGCAACGTCGCCACGAAGGCCGCCAGCGGTCGTTAGCGACAGGGGGTTGGTCTGTGCCGTCGTGTACGCCGGCGCGGCCGTGGTGACAGCCCCTTGTGCCAGCAAACCGGTCTGGCCGCTGGTCGTGCTGGCGATCGCCGCCGCGGTCGGCTGATTTGCGCTGGTCGCGGCGCCCGTGGGTAGAGGCAACGACGCCGCGCTAATCGGTTGCGTCGACTGCCAAAACGTGCCGGTGACGGGCACGGTCGAATTGGTGCCCGATAGCGTGACGATCCACGGGGTCGAATTCGCCGTGTTGCCCGGCTGAACGGTCCAAACACCCGATTGAGTCGCACCAAAAGCGGTGTTCGTGATCGCCCCGATAGCGTTCGTGCCTGCGGGAAGCGGCGCAACGATCGCGTTGTAAATCCCCTTCAACGCGGAAACGGCGCTTGCGCTGCCCGTGCCGGTCCAAGCCGAGTCAGCTTTCGTGCCAAGGGTCAGATCGGCGCCATCGACAATCGACCCGACCGCATAGGAACCGGCCGCCGCCGTGATCGCGCCGCCCCCGCCGCCCGATCCCGAACACCCGTAAACGCAATTCACCTTGACCGCGTGGTTCGTGGTGTCTGTCGCGTCGGCGCCCGTGCTGTCGATTTGCACGGTGCCGGTCGCCGGCTGGTAATTGCCCGACGCGTTCTTCGTCGACGGCATGGTTGTTGTGGTCTGTGCGATCGCGGCCAGCGGCACGGCGAGCGCAACCAGCGCCGCCAGCCAACTGCCCGAAAAAACGTTTTTGCGCATTGTGAATTCTCCCCTTGCGACGCGTCGCCGCGATCGCAAATCAGCTAACGACGACAGAAAAACGACGCGGCATTATGTATTGCAAAAATTTCTGCAAAGTCAAAACGCCCGAAACCGCTTGCCCGTACTGGTTGCCGTGGGTCGTGTCGACCGTGTACCCGGCGTTCTGGTACTGCGCAGCGAAAGTTGCGCCAAGGTCGATCAACACGACGTTCGTATCCCACGGGTTCGCGGTCTGGTAGGCGGCCACGCCGGCCAAAAGAGCCGTAACATACGCCACGTTGTAGCGCGGCGCGTACCGCAGACCAAAAGGCATGATAATGCCGATCACGGCGGTAGGCGCGGCCGCGCGGGCGGCGGTGATGAACCCGATAATCGAAGCGGTCATGTCAGACGTCGACATGCTGTAAATCGCTTCATTCGTTCCGAAATTGACCAGAATCCCGGCCGGCGGCGTGTAAAGCGCGCCATAGCTGGAAAGCTGGCCGTTTGCATCAAGCCGCGAAACCCCGCTGTCGATTTTGTTCCATCGGCTTGCCGCGTCGCTGTAGACGCCGCCAGATACCGAATACCACGCGGGAACGTCCCCCGCGTTGTCGCCAGCGTGCAACCAGCCCGAAAAACCGCAGGCGTCGACCCCGGTGTCGAACCCCATCTGGTCGAGCCCGCGCATGATATAATAAACGAAACTTTGAAGCGACGTGTTTGGGCCGACCCCTTCGGCGTTGCTGTCCCCCGCCAGCAAGACCCACGGGTTTGGCGCCGGCGCGGTTCCCACGGTCGACGCGCTGTCGATGATCATGCCTTGAATCTGAACGACGTTCGCTGCGTTATTCCAGCGCGCGGCGTAAGGCGAAGACCGAAGACGGACAATAATCGTGTTAACCGCGTTGGCGGTAACCCCCTGAACGGCAATATTGCCCGATGCGACCGCAATATTGTCGTAAAGAACGCCATTGATTTCATAAGAAACATAGCAACCCGACGACGACGCGGGAATTTTGATATAAGTTTGGGGCGCCGACGAAGCCAACCACGTGAACATGAACCACGCGCCGTTCACCCACGATTGCCGATACGCCGAACCGCCGCGGCCCGTGTCGCCTTTCCAGTTCCCGGGCGAGAATTTGAACCCGGCCGACGTGACCGGAATCGTTACCGCGGTCGCCGCGACATACGTAAGCGACGCGGGGTTGGTCAGGGACGACCCGTTTGTGACCGAAATCGTCTTCGAACCGTTGGTCGCCGGGGTGTAAGTGAATGTGGCGGTCTGAAAAACCGGTGTGAGCGTAACAGACGTCGGGGTGAATGTGCCGCCGCCGCCGCTGTCCGACGGGGTGACGACAATGCTTGTTCCCGAATAAATCGTATTGTTAACGCCGACCGTGAAATTGCTTGACGCCGATCCGGTCAGGCCATTGGTCGGCCCGGTCAACGTAACGGCCGTCGCTGCGGCCAAGGTGTTGTAGATTTTCAAGCGCGACACGGCCGCGCTGGTCGTCGTGGCGGTCTGATAGATGAAAATCGACGGGTAGCCGGGGGCATTCTGCAGCGCCGGGCTACTGTCGGTAAGAGTGGCCGTGGCGCCGATTTGAGTCACACCATCGGATTGGAAAAGCGCCGCAGTAACCGTCGTCGTGGTGCTGTTGGTCTGCACAACGCTTGTGCGCAGCATGTATGTCGTGCCGTTTGTGAGCGCGGCAAGCGCGACGATCGGATTGACAACGACGGTGCTGCTAAGAACGGTCCCGATTTTGATTTGGCCGCTGTTCAGCACACCCGCCAGATACGCCGTAGCGTTGCCCGCCGGCCCTTGCGTGCGGTGCGCGTGCCAGATCGCCGACGCCGCGTCGCTGCCTGCCACGAAATAGGTGTCGATTTGCGTTTCGAGCGCCGGCGCACCCGTGACGCCAAGCAACGCCGTATTCCACGGTGAGCCGGCCAAAAGAGCCTGTTTAAGCTGGTTCGACGCGTTTACCGACCATTGCGAACCATAGATATCGATCCACCCGTTACCGCCGACCGCACCGGGCGAAGCGCTCGCCGCGATAGGGCCGCCAGTCGGCGAAAAATCATTGATCAGCGTAAAAGCCATGGCGCGCTACTCCGGGAAAACAGGCGAGGGGCAAGGAAACGAAAACGTCGTCGTCGTCTGGCCGGCGGGTATTGTCCCCACGCCGCGCGGCAACTGCCCGTTAAAATCCGACGGCGAAACGGAAACCGGACTCCAAGGCGACGGGTTCACGGCCCACCCGAACGACACCGGTTTTGAAAGGTCTGAAATGGTCCGGGTCGCGGTGAATTTATAGGTCTTCGTCGCGCTGTTGTAGCCCGCGCTTTTCAAGACGACAGCGGCGATCCCGGCGTTATTCTGGATTGACAGGACCGCTTGCGCGGCCGCTTGAACGGCCGCCGCGAACGCTGGGTCGGAAAATTGCAGCGCGGTCAAATCCGACGCGCTCGCCACGAAAGATATCTCGAAAGTGCCGGTGAAACTGACCGCGCCGCCGCCGTTCGACGAATACCTCGGAACCCGGGTCAGTTGCCCGGTCGCGGCAACCCATATACCGGTTCCCGTTTCATAATCGCCGTCTTGCTGGATCGAATAGCTATAGGTGCTCCCGTCGGTCAAAGATTCGGTGCCGCGGTAACCGAACGACGCGGCGCCAAGAGTGAACGCCACATCCGACGCGTTCGTAACCAGCACTTTGGTAAGATCGACAAGGGTCGAATACATCGGACGCCCCTAGGGTTGTTCGGGCGGCATGATACGGCACGCCGCGCGGGGGCGCAAGGTAGCGGGGCTGCCGGTCACCCGCCCGGCAAAAACATAGCGAGAATCGCGGGATAATTCTTCGGTTCGGTCTGGTCGTCGACAAGGCCGGTCGCTTTGAGCAACACCACGATTTTTTCGTACGTGTCGATTTCTTCGTTCGGCTGGCCGTCGAAGCCATGCCGTTCGAACCCCGCAAGGCGATCAAGCGCGTCCAGCAACCAGATTGCGTGATCGCCCGACGGCCCTAGGTTCTTGGCGCGCAAACCCTCAAGCCAATCGCGCACGTCGGTTTCAGTCGTCATCCGACCCACCCCTACATTCGCGGGGCTTTCCCGCTTTTTCCCACGCGGCAACCGCCTCTAGCCAAGATTCCGCTTCGTCAATTTGAGCGCGGCAAATTTCGCTTTCCGCGTTGATTTGAGCGTCGGTCATGGCGTTGAAATCGGCCGCGTATTGTTTCCACGATTCGTCCTGTTTCACGGGTGTTCCTCTCCCACGTCCCACCGCGCTCCGCAGGAACACGCCATTTCGTCGCCTTCGCGCCGCGGGGTGTGCCGCTGGCGGGCCGACACGGGCACGCGCGGGGCCCCGGGGGCGTAAGCGCTGCGCGACGGGCGGTGTCGAACGGGCATCACATGCACAGCCCGAAACCGACCAGAAAGGCGATCACAATAAACCATAGCAGCAAAGCGAGCGGGAACGCGACGGCGACGCCGGCCCAAAAGCGCAAATCAACGTCTGGCATTGCCGACTCCCATGGTTGCAATGGGCGCCACGCTAACGGCTATTGACCGTGGCGTCAATCGCCTTTCATCAGCGCTTCGTAAGCCCGTTGCGCTTCGATTGGGTCGTCGCTGATAGGAATGGCCACCGTCGCGGTTTTCTGTTCCACCTGCAGCTTTTCGCCGTATTTTTTCGGGTGCCATTTGGCGAGTAGCTTAAGGCGGGTTTCGACGCGCAATTTCGACCGGGCGATATGTTCCTTGTCGAGCGCTTCGTATGCCTCGCCAGTGCGCCGGTTGACCTTTTCGACATAGTCGTTCGTGCCGTCGTCGGCGATCGACAAGCATTCATTCGCCAGCACGTCGAACCCGATTTCGCGCGCGCGTTCCATCATGTCGCGAAACTTGGGGTTCGCCGCGATCCGCGAATAAATGGTCGTTATCGGGATATCGAACGCGCGACAGGCATCGATAAGCGTCGTGCCGGCCGACACCATGTCGGCAATCGTCATCGCTTCGAACGTGTCGCCATAGTCGGGCTTGTCGGTCATGGGGGCAGAATACCCCGCCGGCGTCGTCGCGGTCAAGCCGGCCGCCTGCATCGCCGTTCGTCGCGCGAAGCGAACGAGGCGATCGAACGCGACCCCCGCCAACCCGCACTGCCCGGCCCACATCAACCGCACGAACAACACCGACCGGGCCAAACCGTGCCGCGCCGATCGCTAAAATACCGCACACACAACCCACACACAAAAGGTCTCGAAGGTGTGTAAACCCTAAACTATTGAAAAATCTATTAGAATCTTCTAAATACACACAATACACACAATACACACATATTTCGCAATACCTTTCGCATATGAAAAATTCAAAAGGCACTACGCCACACCCCCTACCGCCCTAGCAACCGAAACAGGGTGTGTCTGTGTGTGTAGTGTGTAGGCCCTAACATTTCAACGACTTACGGCGCACACGCTACACACAAACCGCGCCCCTTGCGCCCGATCGATCAAAATGCAAAACTAGGTTCCTAGCGATTCGTTTTTAACGAAGGGAAATATCCGTGCATTTTGAAAATATCTTAGACCCAAAAAATCCGTATGCGGTCTATTTCCACCGCTGCGAAGGCCGGATATTTTACATCGGAAGCGGCGCGCTTGCCCGGGCGTTCGATCACGGCGACCAGCGCCGCAATATTGTCTGGAATAGATTTGTCGCCGGCCGGCTGGTGTCGGTGTCTATTTGGGCTTTTTACCCGAACCGCGCCGAAGCACGGGCCGAAGAATATGCGCAGATTGCCCGGTTCAGACCCGTTGCAAATAGCAGCGTCGACACTGAACCCGAATGGTCGCCGTTCGAGTTGGACGGTTGGCATTGCGCCCGCTCGCTGTCCTATGACACCCGCGTATGGGCGTGGCCGTCGCGCCGGTCGTTCGACACGGTCGGCGAAGCGGCACGCGCGCTAGGCGTAAGCCCGTCGGCCGTCTGCAATTCGATCAGCGGTCGGTTTCCGATCGTGGCTGGGTTGCGTTTCGCGCGGTTCAAGCGGGGCGATCACGGGGCAAACGAATTTTGCGAATGGGCACGCCGGTTGGATCAAGACGGCGGTTTCCCACCGGCGACCTAGCCGCAAATTAGCCGCGCGGCGGAAACGGGAGCACGTTGCCGGGCATATCTGGCCGCATCCCGGTCATGGCCGCTTGAACGCCAGCTTTAATATCGTTTGGGTCGACCAAAGCGAGCAATGACGAACCGCGGCGAAAATAAAGAACAGGCTTCGTTCCATCCGGCAACGGGTTGTTCGGCCGGCCGCGCTGCGGTTCGTAGACCGGGTGGCGCACGTAACCCAGCGATTCCATGATCCGGGCGTACCGCTGCGGGACTATCTGTTTGCGCAACCGGTCGAACAAGCCGCGCAGCGCAAGCGACGTGACAACGCCGCCCGTGAACCCGGGCTGGCCCGATTCGATCGCTTCGAGAATTTCTTGTTCGACCAGACCCAGCGATTCGCCGATCGCTTCGGCCGTGCTGGTCGTGCGCGGCGCGCGGTGCAAATCCTGCGCGGGGTCAAAAGCGGCCTGCAGCGGCATCGTGCGCAGAAAGTGCGTGACGACGGCATAGCCGCCCGCGTCAAGCCAACGATACAGCGCAGGCATATAGTCACCGCCCATGCCGTCGCGCACGATATCCGCATAAGTCTGTTGCGCGGTGTAGAACACGGCAAAGCGCCGTTCGTCGTCGTCGATCGGGCAGGCGTCGCGGTGATTGGTCAGCATCATGCCGTTAGCGCGGTTGTCGGCCGTGCGCTGCGCTTTGCCTTTGCCTTCGACAGCGATTCGCCGATCGGTAATCGTGTCTTTCATCGCTTCGACAAAATCCCGCTTGCCTTCGCTGGATTTGATTTCTTCGAAGCCTAAAAACAGTTTTCCGAAAATCCATTCGTTGAATTGGTTGCCGGTCTTTACCAGCGCGTCGGCGCGTACCCGGTGCGTGTAACGCTCGCCGATCGCGCGTTCGACCGCGGTCATTATCAGCGATTTGCCGTTGCCTTTGGCGCCTTGGATCACAGGCCACCAAAACATTTTGCGCCCCGGGTTCTGAACGACGCTTGCGCACCAATGCAAGAGCAAGTCGGCGTCGTTCCCGTGGGGCAAGAGCCGGCGCACGTGGTTGATAAAAGGCGAAGCGTCGCCGGGCAGACTTTCAACCGCGATCGGTTCGTAACTGTTCAGGTACGGCACGCCTTCGATAAGCACGATCGAACACGGCGGGCATTCGGGGCGAAAACATAGGTCGGCGACGATCGGGCATTTCCAGCCGGGAGATTGCCTGAACGCATCCCACGCCGACCGGGTCTTTTTCGACATTTCGACATCGACCGGGAATTGAAAGCCCCCAAAAAGCGTATCGAACCCGGTCGGGGTTAGCAGGCCCCGGCCGCGCACATAGACCCGGTCGAGCGCTTCGACGAAATAGCAGTCGGCGAAAAATTCGGCTTGAGATTCGACCCACACGGTTTGCCCGCGGGTGAACGCGCGTAGGTGTTCGATCGGCGGCGGCGGTGGTCCCGGTCGATCAGCACCAACCGACGAAACCAGCGGATTTACGGGCCCGCGCACGCCTAATGCTTGCTCCGGTGTGACCGGCGCGTCCGCCGCGCGTGGCGACGCTAGGCCAGCTTCCCACCCGCGCTCTAGCGTGCCGGTCGCCTTCGCTTCGTCGGACACGCCAAGCACGGCAAGCGCCTCGTGCAAAGCGTCGATTGCTTCGTCGCTGCGGATTTCCCCACCGGCGACAAGCTGCGCGATCGCGAACGCCGACAAGTTGATTTGGTTGTTCACTTCGCCGTGCTGCGCGGCGATCAGGCGCCCGATTTCATCGCTAAGAGCGGCACGGCCGTAATCGCTGGTCTGTTCAGCTTCCCGCGCTGGTGCCGCTGGTCTGGTCGCTTCGGGCGGCGCCATAAGGGCAAGCAACCAGCCGGGGGCCGGAGCGACGGGCGCGTCGCGTTCGATCGTATACCAGCCGGCCACTTTGCCCTTGGCCGCTTCGTCGACCGTCGGGTGATAAAACGACCCGGGCGCCACCACGAACCCGCCGTCGCCGCGCAAATCCCAACCGTCGACGCCTATGCCGTCAAGCGGGATTGTCCATTTGCGGCCCGCGCGGTTCGACACGTGCCAGCCGGGGTGCTGCAGGTATATATGGAAACCGCGCGGGGTGCGCACGACCAGCGTATCGGGCAGGCCGGCGGCCATGGCCAGCGCGTAAGCAATTTCGGTGTCGCAATCGAGCACCACGACGCCCGACACGATCCCGGTCGCAACCCCGGTGTTTGTGTTCGACCAGCCGCGCCAGATCGCCACTTGTTCGGGCGTTGCGCGCGCGGTCTGGTACGGCATCCAATCAATCGCGGGGTGCTTCGAACGCGGGTGCAACGGGAAAAGGCTAAACCCCCGATCGAGTAGAGTCCAAGGGTCGTTCGACGGTTCGCCGCTGGTTTCCATGGCGTTTCAGTTTTCCTTGCGATATCGGTATCGGGCCGTCGCGTTGTCTCCCGGCGTTGTCGGCCGGCCCGGGTGTTGGGGGTGCCTGCCCCGGGCCGTTACAGCCGCGCGGCGATATTCCCCGGCAAGGTGTCGCGCGATACGCTCCCGTCGGCAACGCAAATTCGAATGATTGCGATATCATTCGCCGCAAGCGCGTCGTTCAAAAGCGCGGTCATGATTCGCTGGCGGTAACCAAGCGAATCGTGCGACCCGTTCGTGATCCGGTGCCGCGCGAAATTCGACACGCTGGCGGCCGACACGTTCGCTTGATCAGCGATCGCGTCGCGGGTCAGGAACGCCAAACCACGCTTCAAGAGGATCGAACGCGCCGCTTCGAGAATTCGCGAATCGCGCAGCATATTGCGTTCGTCGATATCCGCCGTCGGGTCGTGATTGGCGCCAATGGACACTTGAGGGACTCCCGTTGTAAGTTTGGCATGTGCTAAGGGTTATTGACGGTAGTGTCAACCCCACCCCCAACGGGAGTTCAGGCAATGACAATGACGTTTTCCCCGGTCGTGCAAACGGTTCTGGCCACGCGCGAAGGGTGCGCCAAATTGCGACCCGACGGCCGCCTTGACGCGTACCCCGACCCATATAGCCCCATGGGCCGCGGCGTGTATCCGACCTGTGGCGCCGACGTATCGAAGGGCGCCCCGTGGACGATTGGTTTCGGGTCGACCGGGCCGACGATCACGCGCGGCACGGTTTGGACCATGGAACAGGCCGAATTGGATTTGGCCAACCGCTTGACCAGCAAGTCGGCCACCCTTGCGCGGTATCTGGCCGGCGGGGCCCCCACGTCGCAATGCCAGTTCGACGCAATGTTGATGCTTATGGATAACATCGGCGGCGCCAATTTCCACGGGTCGGACTGTCTGGCCCATCACCGTGCCGGCCGATATGACGACGCGGCGCTCGACTTTGGCAATTGGGTTCATGCGCAAGGCGTCTGGTCGCTGGGTCTGGCCCGGCGCCGCGCGTTCGAATCGACGTGGTACGCTGGCGGCGATATGGCGGCGTGTAACGCGGCTAGTGTCGCTGTTGCCACGGCGGCCGCCGAAGGGACGACCCGTAAACCCCGCAAATGAAAGAACCCCCGCCGTCATGGAAACCGGCGGGGGTTCAGGTTCAACCCGGGAGAGGGTGCTTGCGGTATATCAGGGGGCGGCGTCGCGATCAATAGCCCCGATCGGCCATGCGTTGTTGCAACGCCTGCCAGCACGACCGCGCAAGTTCGACCCACTGGTCGACGGTGTAATCGCTAAGATAGCAAGTGTAGATCGAAATCGTTTCGTAAACGCCCCGGGCGGGTACGTCGTAAATGAAATATTGATAGCCTTCGCCGCGTTCCAATTCGAAAGGCACGCCAGCCTTAGCAATCGCGATGTTGACTTGAGCGAGTCGAACGTAAGCCATGATTCGGTGTCCTTTCATCTGACACCGCCAGAATACACCTATTGACGCGTCCGTCAATAGCTTTTAGCGCCCGCAACGCGCTTGCCCGGATACGCGCCGCGTGGTCCCGATCGCCCGACGCTTCGGCCAGCGCACTGGCCACGGCCACGATTGCGACCAGTTCCGCACGTTCCCGGGCGCCGTCGGTCATTTTAGCGACCCAAACAAATTATTGCCGGGCGACAGCTTCGCGCCGCGCGCCCATTGCCGGTAACCGTAGCGTAACAGGTTGAACGCGATGCATGGTCGCGCTTCCCATTTTACCCGATAATAGTCGGCGATATGCGCACAAGGTACGGGGTCGATCATAACCAGCGATCCGGTTCGACCATGAACCCCGCAAGGCCCCCTTCGGCCCGTACCATATCCGCCCATCGCCTTTGCGCCGGGTATCGCTTGTCGGACGGCTGGCCGGGCGTCCATTCGCTGCGCTTCGTTTCGATCGACACGAATTGCGCGATCGTCTGGCCGACCATGTCGGGCGTGATCACGACCGGCCGCCAGCCGATCAGGTCGGCGGATTTCAACGCGCGGTTCAGCGCTTCGCTATCGTTCGCCAACCCGAAGCGCACCAGACCGCCGGTAACCGGCTGCAGCGCGCCGACGTTGTTGCGCCAAAGCCGCCAACCTTTCGCGGTGTAGTGCGCGCGTATGGTTGTTTGGTTGGGAAATTCGCGGGTCATTTCGGCCACGCGACCCCAACAGACAAGCCGTGGGTTTGTGCGGCTTTTACGAAATCAGCGGCATTTTTGACAACGTCGCGCCGGTCTGCGCTGGCGTTGTTCAACCCGTAAAAAATTTCAAACGGGTCAGACAGCGGCCGTTTATATTTCCAGCCCCGGATTTTCTGCCCGATCACCGTGCCGTCGGCGCCGTACTGAACGGTTTTAACAATCACACCGTATCGGGTTTCGCGGGTACGCGTGTCGGCGAACGGAACGCATTTGCGGTTCATAGGTCGTCTTTCTTAAGGACTGGCGATGCAAGCGGTTTCAGGTTCCGAATTTCGGCCGCGCGCCATTCAATAGCTTCGCGACAATTCACGAAGCTATCGTGCATATTCATGCAAAAGTCATCAAGCGGCGGGTGCCGGTCGGCTTTGGTTTGATAGTATTGCGCCCGATCATCCAATAGCTTGGCGGCCTGTTCAAGCGCGTCTGTTTTGATTTGGCGGATTGCTGCGGCCGCTTCGTCAAAAATAGTCGGGCCGCGTGGCATCAAGTCGAATTTTGCAAGGTGCGATCGGTATTCTTCGCTGTGACGCGCCAAGTCTTGCAGTAGTTTTTCGTAATCGATCATGGCGCGTTCCCCAAAGCCGCCAGCGCGTCGGCCAGCCGTTCGAATATCGTCGGGTCGTTCGTGCCGTCCCGCCACGTTTCCACAACCTCGTGCGCAGCGTCGACCACGGCCCGTTGTCGATCGCGCCGGCACCGGTTCTGGTCGGACGGGTAGGGCGCCATGCCTTTGGCTTGCCGAATGGCGCGGGTGATGGCTGGCGGGTTCACGTTGAACCGTTCGGCGATCATTCGAGTCGTAAACCCGCCTTCGTAAAGGGCGAGCGCTCTTGCCGGGTCGACTAGGCGGGTCATCCCCATACTCCCCAAACGATCATACCAAGCACGACCAGACCTGCGCCGGCGGCCAGCACCATTTCGGCCAGCCCGCCGGGCCATGCCGAACCCGCCGGTTCGGCGGGCATAAGCGAAATGCGGTGATCCCGTTCACGCGACGGGTTTCGTGATTGATAGTGCATGGGTCATTTTCCCCAATATTTGCCAGTCTGCAGGTAATGTAACGCGCGGAAATAGCGGGCTTGTCGCTTGCCGCGCGTTGCAAAGTCTTCGTTTCGAAAAGCCGGTCGATACGGGTCGATATTGTCGGCCAGATCGGCCAGTTTCACCGCACGCGCGATCGGCCCGGCGCTATAGACCCGTTCGATAAAAGCGTCGTAAGGTTCGTCCGCCCGGCGCGTCACGTCAAGCACTGCGCGCGCTACGATCGGCCCGAACACTGCTTCGACCAGTTCCGGTTCAACGTCGGCGTCTTCGATAACATCGTGCAGCATGGCGACGATTTGTTCGTCGATCCCGAAACCACGCTTGGCGACGATATGCGCCACGCGTACCGGGTGCCAGATATAGGGGAAACCGCCCTTGTCGACCTGACCGGCGTGGGCCGCGCTGGCCATGGCGAAGGCTTCGGCAAGCCGTTCAGCGTCGCGGGGTTCAAGGGTCATCGGACAATTGGACAGCGTCGCGCGCGCGTTCATGCCACCTTCCCTTCGAAGATCGGGAAAAACCCGTTGGCCAAAAAGTGTTCGGTCGCTTCGGCAAGCGACGCCAATTCGCGCGCGTCCATCAGTTGACCGCCGGCGGTGCCGAACGCGCCGGCGCGCTGGCGAGCGGCGGCGACAGCCGCGTCGAACGACGGCGCGTCGATTACCCATCGCACGCGGGTTGCCGTCGATTTGGACCCGCACGGCTTTTCGATTTCGATTTTCCACACGGTCACTATTCGTCCCCTTCGTCGTCTTCGGGCAGATCAAGCCCCGCGGGCGGAAACCCAAGCGGGTAAACCACAAAATCGGGCCCGATCTTGGCGACACAGTGAATATCGCCGGTTTCTTTCGAAAGCCGTTTGGCTTCATCGCGTGCTTCGGTTGCGGTCACTGATTTTCCCCCGGTTAAAAAGAAACGCCTTCGGCGAAAAACCAATCCCGCACCTTTTTGGCGTCGCTGGAAACCCCGATATCCCGTTCGCAAAGCAACCCGCCAAGCGACCGAACGGCGAGGTCGCTATATTCCTTGCCGTCGGGCGAAACGTCCCCAAGGGTATCTGCTGCGTTTTCGCAACCGGCCATGATCAGCATCAGCAAGTCGTGGGCAAAAGCCCGGTCTTCGACCTTTTCGACCGCCGCGTAGAGCCGGGAAAGAAGAAGCATGATCGTTACTCCCGAGTCGGAACCGCCCGACGACTCATTCATGCGCCCTATTGACGGCCGTGTCAACACGTTCCTTTAAAGCGATCGCGTCGGCCGCGCCAAGCGCCATAGCCGACAACACGTCGACCCCGAACGCGTGCCAAAACCCCCGTTGGATCATGGAATCAGACCAGCCGGCCGCGTGGCGCTGGCCAGCCCACGCGTCCATTGACGCGCGCAGGCAAATTTGCGCGGTGCCTGTTTCGACGAACGACTCCCAATGTTTGCCTAGCCATGCCGTCCGGGCGCCCTTGGCAAGCTGTTGCGCGTCGTGCTGCGCGCGGGTTAGCATCGGGTCGACCACGTCGCCGCGCAGCGCTGCCAGCGCTTCGGGTGTCAGCAATTCTAAGTCGCCTTCGACTTGCGCCGGCGATGATCGGCCGGCCGGTTCTGGCCGATAACCGCAAAACGGGCAGGTGCGCAGAATCGCCGGGTAGGGCTTGAAACAATCGACGTCGGGGTTCGTGCAAATCCGCTGCGGTACGTCGTCCGGGTCTTTTTCCTGTTCCCCGCGTTTTTCGCGCCGATCGAGCGACCAGACAATCGCGCGATCGGGCGGCCCTAGGTTCGGGTGCGCGAACGCGCCGCAATGATCGATCAGGAACGCCCGGGGCTTCGGGCCCGCTGCGATTGCCGCCAGCCGGCCGGCGCGGGTCGAAAGATCGAACCCGGGCGCATAAATCGGCCGAAGCAACCGGCCGACTTGTTGCCGCCACGTGATCCACGATTGAGTCGGCCGCGCGAACGACCCGACCAGTAGCGCGGGAATGTCGACCCCTTCCGACACCACGTCGACCGCGACGATTTGGTTCAGCGTGCCCGCTTCGGCCCGGTCGAATACTTGGTCGCGGATTCCGATGTCGGTTTCGCCGGTGATCAATTCGGCCGACCAGCCGGCGGCCCGATACGCCGCGACCATTTCCACGGCCGTTTCGACATCGGGCGCAAACGTGATCCCCGATTTGCCGGCCGCCCATCGGGTGTAGTGAGTCGCCACGTCGCCGACGATATGCGACTTGCGCGCCGCGGTGCGAAGCTGCGCGTTCGAATAGTCGCCGCTGGCCCCGGGCGTGCCTTCAATCACGATATCGTTTGGCGGGCAAATTACGTCATAGTCGGCCAGATACCCCTGATCGATAAGCCAACGCATTGGCGGCCCTTCGACCATGACGTCGACGTACCCGTCGGCGTGGCGGCCAAGGCCTTTGCCGTCGGGCCGCCCGGGCGTCGCGGTCAGTAGGAAGCCACGGCAACCCGGTGCGGTGAACCGATCGATGCACCGGCCCCATTTGTTCGCGCGCAAGACGTGGTGCCCTTCGTCGACAATCCAAAGCATCACTTGCGCCAACCAGCGAACAAGCGCCGGGTCGTCGGCGCCCTTGAGCGTGTCGACCGACGCCACCCGCACCCGCGCGCCCGGCACATAGAAACACCGACCAAGTTTGCGCGCGTGCTTTCGAGCGATAAGCCGTTTCGTCTTTTCGCTGGCGATCAGGTCATGAACGATCCCGGCGCGTGCCAGCGTCATGGAAATTTGTTCGACCAGTTTGTCGCGGTGCGCGATCGCGGCAATGAACCCGGGGTTATCGTTGATAATCTGCGCAAGAATTGCGGTCTTGCCGGCGCCGGTGTCGAGCCGCGCCAGCACGACCAACGCGCCGGCCGCCCATTCCGATTCGGTGTCCTGAACGGCTTTGGTCTGGTAGTCGCGTAGGATCATAGCCGGCACACCCGGCAAGAGCCCGACTGTTGCCGTTCGCGAAACATGCGGGTCAAAGAAATGTCGGGAACACGCCCCGCCGCGAACGCTTTTCCTAGGTCTTCGAGAGACGTAGGCCACGAATCGCGGCCGGGCGTGCGGTAGGTAGCGCCATAGGTTTTTTCGTCCTGAACCGCGTCGGCGAAAATATCGGGGTGGTGCCACCAAAGTTCCCACCATTCGCCGATTTTTTGATGGTAACAACGCGCGCAATCAGTGCGGTTTGGGCAAACGATATCGCGTTCGGCCAATGACCGCTGAACCGCGTCTTCGTCGTAACCCCATTCGCGAAGGGGAAACCGCATTGTGACGCCGGGAATGTCGCTAAAAGCACCGCCCGCGCGACCTTCTTCGTCGGCGCGAAGACCCACATAAGAAACGATCGGGCCGTGTTGCGCTTGTTCTGCCAAAAACCGACGGTACGGCTCAATTTTTAGAATACGGGTGCAAAAACGCGCCCGGTAGTTTGGAAGCATTTTTTCTTTGGCAATCGTGCTTTTTAGTGTGCCAACCATGATCGGTATTAACCGGCGCCCTAGCCGATGCCCTAATTCGTTCCAAAAAACAAACATTTCAGGGAGTTCATCGCCAGTTGGCGTGCAAACATAGTGATAGGGCCGGGGTTCCCGTTCCTTAAGTTCAAAAGACAGGCACGATGAATCATGGCCGCCAGATAGCGCCACAATATGCAAAACGCCGTCGGCGTCACGTTCGAACATCACCCCGCCGCCCCTTCGATAGGCCATTCGACATAGTTCGGATATCGCCCGACCAGCCCGGCCGCTTTCATCTGGATTTCGAACGGCAAGTCGGCGGCGTCGCAAGTACCTTGCCGGGTATCCCACACGCGCCACGCGCGCCCTTCGACTATCGACGTTTCACACCAGCGAAACGACCCGTCGGAACACGCGCGCACGTAGCGTTTATGGACCGGCAAACGGCGCTTCGACTGCCACGTGACTTTGATCGTCATGATTTTCTGCCCTTCGTCCCGGGTATATTGACGGCATCGGCAATAGGGTCTAAGCGTGCCGCCGTCAATAGCGACGAACGCCCTACCGGGAGACTCCGAAATGCGAATTGTGATTGAATTGGACACGGGGGCGCACCCCGACGACGCGGCAATTCTGCGCGTGATCGCCACGGCGTTGGCTGGTCAGTCGGCGGCGACGGTTGCCGCCACGCCGCGCGCGCCTGCGGCGCCCCGCGATCCCGCCGACCTTGCTGAACAGTTGATTGCCGTCGCCGAACGCAATCGCGGGGCGCCGCCGGTCGACGCCGAAGACGACGAACCCGCCAGCGGAACGCCCGGCGAAGCGCTGCCCCCGTTCGACGCGTCGGGCGTGCCACACGACGCGCGAATTCACGCGACGCCGGCGTCGATCACCAAAGGGGACGGCATGTGGCGCAAAAAGCGCAAGGTCGACGAAGTGACCTTCGGGCAGGTTCACGCCGAATTGTCGCACGCCAATTTTGCCGCGTTTGAAGCGTGGAAAGCGGGAAACCCGCCGGCGCCGGCCAACCCCACTGGCACCGGGAGCACTGGAACGGAATCGCCTGCAGTCGGTATTGCGACGCCGCGGCCTGCACCCCCGCCGCCGGCCGATACGCCAGTCGTCCCGAATGGTGACGGCGCCGCGGGAAACGCCCCGCCGCCCCCACCCACCGTCGCCGGGAATGCCCCCACGGCGCCCGGGTCGAGCGCTGTCCCCGCTGTATCGGCCGTATCTGAACCAGCCCCGCCGCCGGCCGATACGCCGTCGGCTGGCCGCTTCGCAACGTTCCCGCAGTTTGTCGCGGCGCTTCAAGCGGTGAAAACGCCGCCTTTCCCGTTCGACAAGCTGAATTCGTTTGCGCAAAGCGTCGGGGTCGAAAAGTTCGCGGACATGCACAAGCGGCCCGACGCGTGGGAATTGTTCTACGCGCTGGCCGAAGAATCCGCATTCCTGCCCGGCGCATAAGCCGGCGGGTCGCACGGCCCCGGCTGGCAACGGTCGGGGCCACATTTTAAGGGACAGGCCATGGCCGAAAATACCGACCAGCGGTTGCGTTTGCTTGTCGAGCGTGTCGAGCGACTCGAAGAAGAAAAGAAAGGTATCGCCGACGATATCCGCGACGTGTACGCCGAAGCGAAAGCGACCGGCTACGACGCAAAAATCTTGCGCCAAATTGTGCGCCTTCGCCGCATGAAACCCGACGATCGCCGCGAAATGGAAGCTATCCTTGAAACCTACAAGAACGCGCTTGGAATCGACTGAACAGTCGATCGGCCCGGGAGTCTTTACCATGGATCAAAAACAAATGCGGTCGGCGATTGCCGACCAGATCGACGCGGCCCGCCGCCGTTTGACTGAAATCGATTTGGCCGCCATGGCCAATGACGACGGGTTTGTCGACGCGGTCGCTTTGGCCGACGCGCGTACCAATTTCGGCCGCGTTGTCGCTGAATTGAATCTGGCGGTTGCCGGGTTGATCATGGACGCCACGGCGCGGCGAGCGGCCGGCAACCAATGACCGAACGCAACGCCGAACACGCCCGGTTCGCGCCGTCGGGCGCCGACATATGGGCCCGCTGCACCGCCGCTATCGCTGCGCAAGAGGTTATGCCGCCCGAACCCGACGGCGACGAAGCGGCCGAAGGAACCGCGGCGCACTGGTTGCTTGCCCAAACCTTGCTTGGCCTGTCGGTGCCCGAAGGCGCGATCGCGCCTAATGGCGTGCCGATCACGGCCGACATGCGCCAAGCGATCGTCGAAATGGTTGACGATTTCAACGCAACCGCGGCCAGTTTCAACGGGTCGGGCGATTCGTGGTTTTACCAGATCGAAACCCGGGTCGCCGCGCACACCACGATTCACCGCCAAAATGACGGCACGCCCGATCTTTATGCGGTGAATTGGACACGCCAGACCATCTATGTGTGGGATTACAAACACGGCCACGGGTTCGTCGACGTTTTTGAAAACTTGCAATTGATCAACTATTTCGCCGCGATTTTCGAAACCGACGTCGCGCGCGGGCCGTTTATGCGTTCGGGATTGGACGGCTGGCGCGCGGTGTTTACGATCGCACAACCGCGGTGCTATGTCCGCGACGAATTGGGTGCGGGTCTGCGATCGTGGCACGTCGACGCGCCGCTGCTGTCGCCGTTTATCGACCAGCTTGAAAACGCCGCCATATTGGCGGACACCAAGCCCGAACATACAACCGGCGAGCATTGCCGCTATTGCCGCGCGATCGTGCCTTGTCAAGCGAACGCCCGGGCCGCATCGGCCGCGGTCGACGTGATCTTGCAAGGCGTTAATCTGCGCGACCCGTCGCCAACCGATCTTGGCCGGCAATTGCAAATTTTGAACGAAGCGGTCGAGCGCGCAAAACACCGCCTGACCGCGGTCGAAGCGCACGCGCTGGCGACGATCGAGCAAGGCCGCAATGTGCCGGGCTATAAATTGGGCTGGTCGGTTCCGCGTATGACGTGGGCAAAAGAAATGATCGATTTCGCCGCGGCGATTTTGGCGTCGTTTGGTTTGGACGTTCGCCCCGGGCTGGCCCTTCCCACACCGAACGAAGCGGCCAAACAAGGTGTTGACGCCGCCGTCATCAAGCCCTATACATTCACGCCACCGGCCAGCAAAAAGCTGGTGCGGGCCAATTCGGACAGCGCCGAAAAGACCCTTGGCCGTAGGTAGCGGCCGACAACCACGGGAGATTCCCCAATGCCGACTCGTTTTTCGTTCACGGGCCGCCTTGTCCAAGGCGACCCCCATAAGCCGCAACCGCAGCGGAAAGACGACCGCACCGGTCAACCGAAATTCCGCAAAGACGGTTCGCCCGATTGCCCGTTTTATCTGGCCGTCGCGATCCCGAAGAACCCCGCGCAGCGGTTCATTGTGCCGGGTAACCCGGATTTCGAATCGCAACGCGCCTTGTGCGAAGCCGAAGCGCGCGCCGCGTGGCCGCAATTCTTTTTGCAACCCGGGCAGACCCGCAACCCGAATATCCACTATCCGCCGACGATCGCGGCCGACTGCACAAACCCGACGTTCGCGAACAAGGTGATCGACGGCGACGGGTTTGATGACAAAGGCCAAGCCTACGCCGATAACGAAGGTTGGGGCGGCTGCTGGGTCATCAAGTTGTCGAACGGCTACCCGCCGAAGGTATATGAATGGACCGCGCAGGGGTGGCAAGAAACGCTGCACACCGGGCGCGCGATCAAGCCGGGCGATTACGTGACCGTATCCGGCACGTGTGATTCGAACAAATCGAGCGACAGCCCCGGCATGTATATGAACGTCGACACGGTCGCTTTTGAACAGGAAGGGCCGGCGATCGCGATGAAAAATTCGGTCGACCCGAATCAGGCGCTTGGCCAGCGCGGCGCCGTGGCGGGAAACCCCGGGCCGGGGCCCGCGCCCGCTGGTGCGCACGGCCAGCCGGCGAATGTTCATGCGGGGCAAGCTGGCGGTGCTGTTCATGGCGGCGCGACGTCGGCGACTGCTGCGGCCCCATATGACGGCTACCGCACGGGTGCGGCGGGTGGCGCCGGCGCACCCCCGC
>Ga0214164_1000122_pt1 | contig 50914 bp, 38 predicted proteins | sample TroBogepilimnion_13_FD_153003 | JGI IMG/M metagenome (GOLD analysis project Ga0214164, IMG submission 153003) | Freshwater microbial communities from Trout Bog Lake, WI - Practice 03JUN2009 epilimnion v4 | ecosystem: Environmental > Aquatic > Freshwater > Lake > Epilimnion/Euphotic zone ... | reverse complement strand
CTGCGTAACATCCTTGGTTAATTCAGGCGAACTACCGTAATAGTCCCGCCAGTCTGAATCAATTTTGCTACGGATTTTCTTTTTCTTCTTAGTGCCGTTCTTGAGTTTTACTGTTTTGTAAGTAGTTTTTGAGAATTTTGCTAATTTTTTGCCTATGTACATACGCCCAGAAGTCATGTTTGTTATCAAATATACAAACCCAACACATTCTTCCGGAAGCGATTCAACGATTTCATTGTTATAGTACCAAGACATAATGTATGTATATTATTCTTCATTGGTACCCTTTGCCTTTTGGTTTGCCTTGCGTAGAGCCTTGTCTCGATCCAGCCATACACGGTACTGCTGTACATGTGCTCTGCGATCACGAGCTATTATACGAATCTGCGCTAGCCAATAGCGCATGTTTTCACCTGCCCTGCGAGTGCCTTTTGCTTGCCAATCTTGATTTGCCTTAAAATATTCCCTAAACGCCGCCATGAGTTGCTCATGCGACTCTTCATTTTGATATGGAGTGGGCTCAACGTGTTTACTCATTGATCTCTAAGTCGTTGGCATAGCTAGTATAGCCATTTTCCTTAACGACTTTTAGCACATTGTTCACACGACCAATTAGTTCGTCCTTGTGTGATATCAAGAATATGTTCTTTTTGCGTTCACGAGCCATTTTTTTCAATACAGCCAGTGCGCCTTCTACACCCGAAGCATCCAAGCCATTGTCAATTAGTTCATCTACAAACAGTAAATTGATGTTTTGATATAGGCTTTCCCATACATCGCGGAACGCCCAACTCAGACCCAAGATAAGACGATTGCGCTCACCCCGTGATAGGTTGTCAAAATCCAAGTCCTGCCCCAGTTGAGTAATCATAACTGTAAGATCATTTTGAAATAGTACGCTGTGTGGCAAACCCATCTTGTCCAAGTAATAGGTTAGACGATTGTTCAAGTAGGCTAGATTTTGATCTATGATCTTTTTACGAATAAACGAATCTTTTGATGTCAACAGTTTAAGCAAGAACTCTTGATGATCCTTGAGACTGCTAAGTTCATTAACACGGTCCCATGAAATTTCCTGGAGAGCTGTGTCGGTTAGTTCGTCAATTTGCTCTTGATAAGGATCAGCATCGTGGCTTTTTTGTACCAGTTGATTTTCCAAGGTCTTTAAGTTGTTTTGATGCTTAAGAGCTTGCTCAATTGTATCATAGTAAGTAACAGGCTTGCGGGGTATTTCGCCCACTGCTTGAATCTCGGCTTGAATTTTTTCTAAGTCTTTTGAAACTTTGTCATAGTATTTTTTTGCTTCATTGAGGTGACCCTGTGCAACAGTGGTCATTTCTTCATGTTTGTGATCATGTAGTTCTTGTTCACATGCGTGACAGGTCTTGTTAGCCAACTTGGCAAGCTCGCCGTTATACTTCGTAACGCTTCGCTCTGCTTGCGCTATCGCGCTATTCAAAGTAGCTTGCTCCTTTTCTAGGCTTTTCAGCTTCGCTGATTTTTCAGAAAAATCTTTCAGCTCGCTGTGCTTCGCAAGTTCAGTTTCAATATCCACACTTTCAAGTTCTACAATAGCACGACCAATCTTTTCTAAATCTTGTGCATGTTGTGTATTCCAGGCATTTTGTTTAGTCAGTAGACTATCAATACTTTTTTGTATGCCTTCGTTACTGCGTTTGGTAGCTTCAATGTTAGCTGTTTCTTGTGTAATAGCATCTTTGGTCAGTTTGACCAATTCCTTGAGTGCATCTGCTTTTTCACTAAGAAGCGTAATACCTAGTAATTGCTCAATGATCACACGCTGGTCATTGGCCCGCATACTTAAAAACGGCTCAGTGTATGTGTTAAGAGCAACAATATGTTTGAACATGTCATGGCTCATGCCTAACAGGTCATCTAAATCCTTTTGTGTTTCACGCATGTCGCCTTGTGCATCATCTGTTTCTTCAGTTTCTTGAGCTTGGTCGTTAACAAAAAACTGTAGTACATTAGGTTTGCGGCCACGTTCAATTCGATAGTCTGTGCCATCTTTTTCAAAAGCCAGTGTTACCAACATATTTTTATTGTTGGTTTTATTAATCAAGTTATCTTTTTTAATATTAGTTAATGCATTGCCAAACAGGGCAAAACTCAAGGCATTTACAATAGTTGTCTTACCTGTACCGTTACGTGAACCACTATCATCGCCGCCTTGATCTAAATTTTCACCCAGTACAAGGGTTAGATTTTCTTGGGCAAAGTTTACTGCCTGGGTCTGGTTGCCCACACTCATAAAATTTTTAACTGTTAATTCTTTAAGTTTTATACTCATAAGCTATTATAAATTTCCAACAAGGTGTTTTTGTTATATGTTTCGCTGTCAATACTAATAATCTGATTGCTTACAATTTGATCTACGCTTTCAAAAGCCTGGATATCAATACTAGTATTAATTTCAGCTTCTTTCTTTTCTGCAATTAGTGTTAGTTCACGAATGTCATAATCACCAATAAATTTTTCTTTAATAAAACTAGCTTCTTCAAAACTAATATCAATGTCTAAAGTCACACGAAGATGTTGTTTAGGTTTAATAATTTTATCAGCTTCATCGATTAGCTGGCTTAATTTAACTGTACGAAATGTAGGTTGTCCAGGCCAAGTAAAATACGTGGGAGTGCCTCCCCACTCTAACACCATCATACCACGCTCATCATCCCAAGCATCTGAATAATTGTGCGGAAATGCGTTGCCAATATAAATCATATTTTCATTTTGTTGGCGTTTATGAAAGTGCCCACTGAATCCTAGTTCAAACCCCTTGAACGCATCTACTTGAAGTTCGCCGTGATCAGGCATTTGTACCATGGCATTCATAAAGAATTTAGGTAATTCAAAATGTCCAAAACAATACTTGCCACCTTTTTTGCTTATTGATTTCCATTCTTCACCAACCAGCCAGGGACACAGCGTGACATCTCCAATAGTAGTAGGCTCATGTACCACAGTGATACCAGGTATATACTTTCCAAACTCCACACTGTGTATGTCCCGTTTGTCTTTGTAATACAAATCATGATTACCAGGAAAGAAATAGAAGTTATCAAACGCCTGACCGAGCTTTTCCAGAACTCTCAACGAGTAATCCATTGTAACTACATTTAATGTATTTCGATTATGATGAAAATCTCCAAGAAATAATCCTGTGTCACATCCTTCGGATTTTGCTTTAGATATGAACCAGTCAACAAAATCTTCGCAGTCTTGATTATGAATTGACGAATTACTTTTCAGTCCAAGATGGAGATCTGTAAATACAGCCGCTTTCTTAAATAAATTTTCCATATTTTCCTTTATCTACAATCCACTAATGGATCTCTTAATTTTACTATCTTATAACCTCGAAAATCAAGATTTTTGATGCAAACTTTTAATCCGTATTGTACATCTATTCCTAATGCTCTTGTTGCTTGCCCGCATGAATCAAATATTTTAATCTCGCCGTTGGGTGTAGTTACTTGTACCTGGAATCCGTATTTTGCATGTTGTTCTTTTTCTTTTTTTGTAAACCCTACGGACGCGATTCTTGTTAGTCTTGTTTCAATTTTAGTTTTGTAGGATAATCGTTCCGCCTCGCTCAGACCTAATTTTGCGTGTTTTTCTTTTAATGTATTTGATCTTTTTTCAATATGTTTTCTTGTTATATGGCTCGACCCGCCTAAAGAATAATTATTTAGATTATAATAAGTTTTATTTTCTCTAATATTGGGAATACGGTCCAACCATTCTTGCTCTTTTTTTAACAGTAGTTTTTTATCGTCTTCAATAAGATATTCTAATACATTCATCTTAAAAAGATCTGGATTTCGAGTGTATGCTGGCTTAAATGCCTTACCAGATCCTATATAATAATCATCCACAGATCCGTAATGAGATCCAATATACTTTTTCTCATTCTTAGTATTTGTCCACTCGTAAACGTATCCATAATAATCAATTTTATATTTCATAGTTAATGTCTCCTATAATTATTTATCATAGGCGATTGGCATTGTGTACTTATTACTCACTAGCTTCCTCGTTTCGTTTTAGTGCGGCCGCATGTTCTCCAGCACCAGTACGGCTATAACTTGGATTCATACCGTTAATTTCTAGTATATCATCACGTATATTTTGATTGCGTTTTTCAATATTAATAACACGAACAAAACTATTAGTCACAGCCGCAGTAAAATAAGCAAACGGATTATCCGACTTGCTTTCGTCAAATTGTAAGCCAATTTGTGTTAACTGTAGTATAGCTTGGCCTTTCATTTCATCATTATATGTGTAGCCACGCACGTTGCCGCGAGTAGCGTATCTCTCACATAATTTTAACATCATACGTGCTAAGGTGTTAGTAATTTGGCCAGCATCTTTATCAAAGTGTCCTTTCTCTAAATCGCCCTTCCAATGACTCTTGCCCACACATATTAACTCATCTTCATCGTTAAATTTCCAATGTTGGAATGGAGGAAAGTTTACTTTGTCATGTTTGTCTGCCGTGCTTTTTGGATTCTTTTTACGAGTAGTATTTCCAGGTACATGATCGTAAGTCATAATCCTAAAAACTACATCCGTTTTGGCTATTTTTTTGTAGTCAATTTCGCAGTCTGCTTGTTTGACTTTTTCGCCTGCTCGTTTACGTCTGGTATATTCTTCATCGCCTTGACGTTTAGCCCTAGCACGTTTGGCTTCTGCGATACTTCTTATATTAATCTTATCTACACTGGGTAGTATGATGTCATATTGGTGATATTCTGGTTTGGTAAAGCTACAATATGATGTTTTGCTTTTATGTATTTCAAGTAGCATATCTTTGTTGTTTAGATAGTTTACTTTAGGTGTATTTGGTGTCATCCTATTCAGTCTCCGATGTAACATTATAAACTACGCACTTAATAAAGTCAAATAAATAATATACCAAAAGGAAAAACATTATGGGATTACTTGACTTAACATCTTCGATAGGTGCATCGCAAAACGTATTGGGCGCAGTAACGGGTGCTTCCGGTGCAGTTAGTAACCTGAGCGGCGCACTAGACCAAGCAATGAGTGGCGATATCATGGGTGCTATCCGTAGTGTTGATTTACCGGCAGCGGGTGAAGCAGTTGGTGATATCATAAGTGCTGTGTCTACCTTTGGTGGCGATGCAAATCCTAATGATTGGCGGGTTAGATTAAGCCTAGCTAATTGGAGCTCATTTAAATCTAGCCCAGTGTTGCAACCATTAAAAGATGCCGGTGGTTTAATATTTCCTTATACTCCTACTATTGCAATGAATAGTGGAGCCAAATATGATACCATTCCAACAACTCATACTAACTTCAATTTCCAGGCTTTTAAGAATAGTGATCCAGGAACGATAACTATTACAGCACCGATGAATGTTGAAGATCCAACACAAGGATTATACTGGATTGCCGCACTTCATTATTTAAGAAGTTTAACAAAAATGTTTGCAGGTCTTGATCCTAAAGCAGGTAATCCTCCTCCAATTGTATTTTTAAACGGTTATGGAAATTATGTGTTTAAAAATATACCTGTGGTAGTAACACAAGTACAGGCAACATTAGATGATAAATGCGATTACATCGGTGTTAATGTTGTAGGTAGTGCCGCAGGAGCCGCACAAGGTCTTGCAGACAGTGTGGGAGGTCTAGCTGGTAGTTTAGGCGGAGTAGCTGGTAGTATTTTAGGACCAGACCTTGGTGGTAGTGTTAGCGGATTTTTAGGAGGCGTTAGCAATATTGCAGGAGGTATAGGTCAAGTGGCCGCACTTGCAGGAACATTTGGTCTAGGCGGATCAATCAGCGGAGGTGTAAGTCATGTGCCAACTAAGAGTACATTTGTTGTGACCCTACAACCGATATACAGTAGAAGTAGCGCACGTAATTTTAGTCTTGATAGATTTGTTCAAGGCGGATATTTAAACAACGCATTTGGATATATTTAAAATGTCAGCAAATTATATTAATACAAGTCCTTGGTACAATACTACAATAACTAATAATTATTTGGATATACTGACTATTCGACCTGTCAGCGCAGATCCTGATGATTTTTTATATACAATACAAACTCAGTATACATATCGTCCAGATTTATTAGCCAGTGACTTGTATGGTGAACCTGGTTTGTGGTGGGTGTTTATTCAACGCAATTTAGACGTACTACAAGATCCTATTTTAGATTTTGTTCCAGGTACACAAATTTACATACCAAAAGGTAGTAGTTTAACCACAGTGTTAGGACTATAATATGGGATTACTTGACGATGCTAGTGGACTAATTAATTCTGCAACTACATCTATTAGTAGTTTAGGCAGTAGTGCAAGCTCATTGCTTGATTCAGGCCCAGCCAGTGCATTGAGTAGCATAGGCGGTGCTATTGGAGGCCTGTTAGGAGGAGCTGGATCTTTTATAAAGAAATTAGGTGCTAGTGTAAAGTTACCTTTACCCAATCCTTTGTTTAGTTATGCAAGTTATGATTATGTATTAGGCATAGCTGTTATACCTCCAGCAGACGCTAACGCACCAGACACCAGCTATATGAAATCTAAAAAATATGATTTAATAGCTAAATCAGCAAACATTGACCCTAGCAATAGAGTAAAAACAAACTATGGACAATTTGATTTCTTTATTGAAAATTTAGAAATGGCCGCAGTGGTTGGATTTGAAAAAAATAAAAATACCAATACTGCCAGTATAAAATTTGAGATTAGAGAACCATATAGTATGGGCATGTTTATGATGTCTTGCCAAGTAGCCGCACAAAACGCAGGATACACTAATTGGTTGTCAGCTGTGTTTCTATTAACTATAGATTTTAGAGGTAACACTGAAACAGGAAAAATTGCAACAATACCAAATACCAGTAGAAAAATTCCTATGAGATTAAAAATAATTAACTCACGAGTTGACTCTATGGGTATGATATACGAATGTACGGCCCAACCGTGGAATCAATCAGCATTGAGTTCTGCCATTGCAAACATTCCAGTCGATCACAGTGTGCGTGGAGTTACTGTACAAGAAATTTTACAGTACGGTGAAAAAAGTCTACAAGCATTATTGAACAAGAAAGCTAGACAAAAAGTATATGATAAATTAGTTGCCTATCCAGATGAATATATTATTTTATTTCCAAAGAAAGGTTCATATAGTGGTCAAAAAAGTGGTGCTGGCGGCAAAACAGAAGTAAAATCAAGTGCTACTACTAGTGCCAAGACATCAGAAGCAATATACAAAATTATAGGTGTTTCTAAAGACGAGACAACTGGTCTGTCTGTACAACAAACAGCAGATACTAATGCTATTGGCACATCAAAAATGCCGTTTAGTGTTGATCAAAAAGGTTCAATACCTAACGGAAAAGAAGTTGAACTATACGATACCGCTGGCAATTATTGGAAACGTGGCTTGAACACTATCAATTATGATTCAAGCAATTTTCAATTTAGACAAGATTCCGATATACCAAACGCAATTAATCAAGTGGTTTTACAAAGCGTGTTTCCTACCAAAGTAACACTTGATCCGTTCCAACTTAGTCCAGAAGGTTACAAAACTTTATGGAGAATACACACTAAGGTTTACATTGTGGACACAAATGCTAATGATGGGTACACCGGAGAAAAACCTTGCATTTATGTGTATGAAGTAACAGAGTATGACGTTGGATCTAGTAGTACAACTGCTAATAATCTAAGACCATATGGTTTAGATGCCTTAAAAAAACACGCAGTAAAACAATATGACTATCTATATACTGGAAAAAATGTAGATATACTAAAGTTTGATATAGAATTAAATGCCAGTTATTATACTAAACTATCAGCTACTAGTCCTGCAAAATCTTTAGATCCTAAAACACAAGCTCAGCAAAGCCAAGGTACTACAGATGTGTCTGTACCTAATCAAATGCCCAAAGGACAAAGTGCAGATACTAAAACTCCTGTTGTTCCTAACAGTGCCAGACCAGCTCAAACTGAAACTTCGAGCGATAATAAAGGCGGAAGTCCTGGCGAAAGTATCGAAACTAGAGCTGCCAGACAATTTTTTGATATTGTTACCACTGGTATCGAACAAACAACATTAAACATGGAAATCATAGGAGACCCGTATTATATTGCTCAAAGCGGCACAGGCAATTATACCAGTCAATCAACCGAATACCATAATCTTACTTCTGATGGAACAGTAAATTGGCAAAATGGCGAAGTCGATATTTTAATTAATTTTAGAAGTCCGATAGATATTAATCAATCAACTGGTTTATATAATTTTGGATCAGGCACTAAATCTGCTCCCGTAGTACATTTTAGCGGCCTATATAAAATACAAAAATTAACCAGCCATTTCAAAGACGGAAAGTTTACACAGAATATAGTAGGAGTGAGACGCAAAGGTCAGGAAAGTTCTAAACAAGCCGCCAAGACAGATTCGTTTAATGTTGGAACACAAAAAACAATTGGCGATAAACCAACTAATGACCCTAAACTAATATCTGCTACAAATCCAACAGGATCAACTGCTCCAAACAACGGCTGGGGCGAAGGTTAAAAATGAATATCTATGACGACAATTACAGCCCGGCACATGATCCAATGCCGCGCCCTGGTCCATTTTTGGCCAAGGTAGTTAGCCATCAAGATCCTACTTATATGGGTGTACTTGAAGTACAACTACTGAGACCATCTGGTAATACAGATAATGAAAGTCAACTAGTACATGTAAGGATGCTAAACCCGTTTTATGGTGTTACTAACTTGGGCTATGTTGATGATAGCACTAACGATTATAATAATAGTCAAAAAAGTTATGGCATGTGGTTCGTTCCACCTGACCCTGGATCTATTGTAATGGTGTTCTTTGTCGATGGTGATCCTAAACGTGGTTTTTGGTTTGGATGCGTAATGGACGAATCAATGAACTTTATGTTGCCTGGATTAGCCGCAACAGAAAAAGTTGTTGAATCTGTAGATAGTGATAATAATGGCACACAAGGTAGATCTCCAGTTAGTGAATATAATAAAATTATCAATGCTACTGGTATTAACGATCCAGAACAAGTATTAAAAGCCAAACATCCTTTAGCAGAAGTATTGTCAAGACAAGGCTTGTTGTTAGATGATACAAGGGGTATTACTACCAGCAGTGCAAGACGCGAAACTCCAAGCACAGTGTTTGGTATCAGCACACCTGGACCAATAGATAAAAGAACAGATACTGGTAGTGGTGATTCTGCTAAAAAAGGTCCTGTTGGCAAACAAGAATATAAAACACAAGTCTTTGTTAGTAGACTTGGCGGAACTACATTTGTCATGGACGATGGCGATCCAGCATTTTTGCGCAAAGGATCGGCAACGGCAAATCCTCCAGAATACGCCAGTGTAGAATTAGGAGAAGATGGTGGCGATGTTGAAATTCCTCATAATGAATTAGTACGCATTAGGACACGTACCGGGCATCAAATTTTGTTACACAATAGTGAAGATTTAATTTACATTGGTAATGCCGCTGGCACTAGTTGGATTGAAATGACCAGCAACGGTAAGATTGATATCTATGCGGCTGACAGTATAAGTGTTCATTCAAAAAATGATATTAATTTTTATGCTGACCGAGATATTAATATGGAAGCAGGTCGTAACTTTAACTTAAAAGTTGCAGATCGACATCAAACAGAAATAGGCGGAAACAAAATTCTTATCGTAAAAGGCGATAATACAATACATGTTTCTGGTAAAGAAAATAATACAATCGATGGTAACAACAATTATACTGTTGGCGGCAATCTTGATATTAATGTTGGCGGCAATACACTTCTTACCAGCGGCGGAGATTATGATTTGAATTCAGGAGGTCATAATAATTTTACAGCAGGCGGCGATACAAACATCAATAGTGGCGGTAATCATATTGAAACTGCAACATTGATTCATATGAATGGTCCAGCAGCCTCAACAGCTGGCAAAGCTGATAAAGCTGATAAACCAGATCCTCTTAGTACACATATAAACCCAATAGATGATACGTCTACAAATGTTATTAAGAGCATTATGCAACGTATTCCAAACATAGAGCCTTGGCCACATCATGAAAATCTGGATCCTCAAAGTTTTGTTAGTGATAAAACAGATAGAGAATCATCTGACGATATTGCTGTACCAGATGCATGGAAAGTATACTCAACTACAGTAGATACTTTTACTAGACCAAAACCGCAAGATACTAGCGCAAATCAAGGAAGTTAATAATGGCCACAATCTTTAATAAAATTACATTACCAGCTAAATCAACATCTATAGCTAGTCCTCAGATGTACAGGGGATTTAGTTCAGTCAACACAAATTCTGAAAATTTTAGATTGTACGATTTTGACTTAATCAAACAAGATATATTAAATCATTTTAATACACGTCAAGGTGAGCGTTTAATGAATCCGCAGTTTGGATGCATTATATGGGCTTTGATTTTTGAACCCTTAACCGAGCAAGTTAAAGACATTATTTTACAAAATGTTAATACAATTATCAATTATGATCCTAGGGTACAAGCAGAAAATGTTGTTATTACTCCATATGATACAGGGCTACAAATTGAATGTGTTTTGAAGTATTTGCCCTATAACATACAGCAGAATTTACAATTACAGTTTGATCAACAAAACGGATTGTTATCAACATTGTAATTAACTGCCCACATAATTTTATTCAATAAATACAGATATAGGACATAATATGAGCTCAACAGATAGACAAAATAACCTGTTAATATCTGAAGATTGGAAGAAAATCTACCAGTCTTTTAAGAATGCAGACTTCCAAAGTTACGATTTTGATAACTTACGCCGTACAATGATTGATTACATTCGTACGAATTTCCCTGAAGATTTTAACGATTATATTGAGTCTAGCGAATACCTTGCCCTTATCGACCTTATTGCCTATGTGGGCCAAAGCATAGCTTTCCGTGTTGACTTAAATGCCCGTGAAAACTTCCTAGAACTAGCAGAACGCCGTGACAGTATTTTACGTCTAGGGCGCTTGGTCAGCTATAACGCTAGTCGCAATACAGCCGCAACTGGCCTATTAAAATTTGCCACAGTTTCTACTACAGAAAGTGTTATTGACAGCAACGGGCGTAATTTATCAGGACAATATATCAATTGGAATGATAGTGCAAACACCAACTGGTATGATCAGTTTATTAAAATAATTAACGCCGCAATGCCTAGCACACAGCAATATGGTAATCCTAGTGATAGCGGAACAATTTATGGAGTTAGTACTGCACAATACAGATTTAATGCTGTTAGTACAGCAGTGCCAGTTTATAGTTTTAATAAAACGGTAGCTGGGCAATCAATGAATTTTGAAATTACCAGTACAACATTTAAAGGTCAAACATACATTTATGAAGAACCTCCAACAATTGGCAATAGTATAGCCTGCATCTACAAAGACGATGGATATGGTGCTGGTAGTGCTGGTACAGGATTCTTTTTTAATTTTACACAAGGTACACTAAATCAAGGCACATTTAATGTTAGCCAACCAAGTAGCAATCAACAAATTAATATTGACACACAAAATATTAACAATACCGATGTATGGTTATATAGCCTAAATCAAAATGGCCTTGAAAGCACTTTATGGACACAAGTGCCTGCTACTACTGGAAATAATATTATCTACAATAGTTTGAGTAGCAAAATTAAAAATATTTATAGTGTAATTACTAGAGCAAGTGATGCTATTAGTTTAAGTTTTAGTGATGGTACATTTGGAAATTTACCTCTTGGAGATTTTAGAGTTTATTATAGAGCCAGCAATGCTTTGACTTACACTATTAATCCAACAGACATCAGAAATGTTTCTATCACAATTCCTTACACTAGTGCTCAAGGCAAAATAGAAACATTATCAATTATTTTAAATTTACCAACCACTGTGTCAAATGCCGCAATAAGCGAAACAAACGCCAGTGTACAACAAAATGCTCCGCAGACATACTATACACAAAATCGTATGATTACTGGCGAAGACTACAATATTAGTCCTTTATCGGCAACAACACAAGTTTCAAAAGTTAAAGCAGTCAATAGATCTAGTAGTGGTATTAGTCGTTATTTTGATCTTACTGACCCAACAGGCAAATATTCAAGCACTAATTTATTTGCCGATGATGGCGTAATATATCAAGAAAATTATATCAGTAGTATTAATTTTAATTATTTGACACAAAATGATGTCGAAGGAATTATCTATAATGAAGTTTATGATATATTAAACACTCCTGATTTTCGTAATTTTTACTACTTAAATTATGTAAATTATCTTACAGCTAGTTTAAATATTGTTTGGTATAATATAACAAGCGATAGTAATACTTCATCTGGATACGTTGGCGGTGTCGGCGGAACACAAAGTATTCAACCTTATCCTGTTGGTTCATATACAGCAACTGATTTAAAATATTTAACACCAGGTGCATTGGTAAAATTTACTGTAACAAATACATCAACACAATATTTTGATACAAAAAATAAAAATAAAATTGTTACTCCATCTGATGGAAATGTAAATGTTACTGGTGCAAGTTCTTATATTTGGACTGAAGTTGTTAGTGTAGTAGATGATGGTACTGCTAGTGGTACTGGTATCTTATCAACAAACTTTGGACCAATTGTATTAGATTCAGTAGTACCTAATGGAGCAATAGTAAGTCAAATTATTCCAAAATTTACAAAAACTATTGATTCAACTGTGATTACAACTATGATTGATTTAATTTTTTCAAATCAATTATTTGGTTTAAGATACGACGGTACAAGTCAAAGTTGGCAAATTATATTTGAAACTAACTTGGATACCAGTAGTCCTTTTAGCCTAAGCAACCAAGGTGATACATCAAATAGTCAAAAAGATTCTAGTTGGATGCTGTTGTTTACAACTAATAATCAATACTATACCGTAACTTCTAGACAGTTGCGTTATATATTTGAAAGTAATCAACAAGTAACTTTTTACTTTGATACCAATACAAAAATATATGATACTGTATCTACCTCAATAGTAAAAGATAACATAAAAATATTAAACATTAATACACAACCAAATACAACACAGTCGTTTAATAATGATTATGTATGGGATATTGTAAGTGCTTACAATGGATTAGATGGATATGTAGATTCAAAGAAAATTGTTGTTAGTTTTGCAGATTCTAATAATAATGGAGTGGTGGACAATCCGCAATTATTTTTAGACATTGTTAATCCAACAAATTCTGGTTATAACAAATACATAGTTGAACAAAAATATTTGATTACCCAAGGTCAAGAAGATTATCGATATATTCCAAACGATCCTGTAACTGGCCCTGTGATCATACTTAATACTGAAAGTCTTGTATCTGCCGCACAAAAAGTTGACGGACAATATTTTTATTTTGTCGATGTTAATGTAGTAAAACAGTATAGCAAAACTACAGGTATATTTTCGCCTAGTTTAGATTATAAAGTTTACATAGGTAGAGATAAATTACGTTTTCAATACACACATAGTGCGGATTATGACAGTAGAATAGATCCAGGATCTAGTAACATCATTGATATCTATGTATTAACTAACAGTTATGATACTTCATTTAGACAATGGCTGTCTGGTGCAAACATTAGCAAACCATTGCCACCAAGCAGTAACGAACTTAATAGTTTATTGAGCCCAAATTTAAATCTAATAAAATCTATTAGTGATGAAATCATATATCATCCTGTAAGCTATAAGTTATTATTTGGAGCCGCGGCAGATTTAAGTCTACAAGCTACATTTAATGTAATTATAAATCCAAATTCTGCGGTATCAACAGCAGATGTTACATCGAGAATTTTAATAGCAATTAATCAATTCTTTGCCTTGGAAAATTGGAATTTTGGAGATACCTTTTATTTCTCAGAATTATCGACGTATATAATAACACAATTATCTCCGGACATAACTAGTTTTGTAATTGTACCTAAACAAGCAGGCCAATATTTTGGTAGCTTATTTGAAATTATTTGTCCAAGCGATCAAATATTCATTAGTTGTGCTACTGCTAGTGATATTGTTATTGTATCAGGTTTAACATCCACTAACTTAAAAACAGTAACAGGCACAGCATTGACATCAGTAATTAATTCGCAAAATATAACCAGCGCAACAAACGGAGCATCGAATGGTTAATAACCCAACTGGAAATACAGGTCTTACTGCAAATTTACTACCAGGTTTTTATCAAACACCTGCTAATAAAAAATTCTTACAGGCTACTTTAGACCAATTATATCAACCAGGTTCAGTTAATAAGATTAGTGGATACATTGGTAAAGAAAATAGTAAAGCATCAACAGGTAAAGATATTTTCATATCAGCCGCAGATGCAAATAGACAACACTATCAATTAGAACCAGGTGCTACAGTAACTGATAGCCTTGGTAATATAACATTTTTTAAAGATTATTTAGATTTTATTAATCAGTTAAATGTATTCGGAGCCAATACTACTAATCATGCAAGAGTTAATGAACAAGAATTTTACAGTTGGGATCCGCATATTGATTGGGACAAATTAGTAAATTTTCAAAACTATTATTGGTTGCCATACGGTCCAGAGCCTATTAGAATTTATGGGCAAGCACAAACAATTATTAGTACATATACTGTACAATTACAATCTAACGGCAACGATAATCAATATGTTTTTACCCCCGACGGATTTACACCAAACCCTATACTAAAATTGTATAGAGGTCAAACTTATCATTTTGAAATATCAAGTTCAGGTAATCCTTTTAGTTTTAAACTATCTCGAGCAACAGGTACAACTGACAGATATGTAACCGATAATATTAACAATTACGGAATTGAAAAAGGTACAATAACTTTCACAGTTCCGTTAGATTCTCCTGATATCATTTATTATCAAAGTGAATCTGACATCAATCTTGGCGGCGCAATTGAAATATACAACATTGACGAAAACACCTATATTAATATCGAAGCAGATATATTAGGTAAAAAAACATATCAATTATCTAACGGTACAACTTTAAGTAATGGAATGAAAGTAACGTTTGGCGGCAATGTTACTCCTTCTAATTATGCCAATGGTGCATTTTATGTTGAAGGTGTAGGTAATGCTATTAGACTAATGCCTGAAAATATATTAGAAATTGTTAGTCCCTATACTGTATCAGAATCGATACAATTTGATAACACACCGTTTGATAAAGAACCATTTAGCGATGCAACTGGATATGCCAGTATTTCAGATTATATTGTTATTGATAGAGCTAGTCAAGATCATAATCCTTGGAGCCGATATAATCGTTGGTTTCATAAAGATGTAATTACAACCAGTGCAATATACAATAATACAATACCATCTATTGATCAAACAACAAGAGCTATCAGACCTATTGTAGAATTTCATGCTGATTTAAAGCTATTTAATTTTGGTACAACAGCAATTCCTGATGTAGATTTGATAGATGATTTTACAACAGATGTATTTTCTACCATTGAAGGTTCTGCTGGCTGTATCATCGACGGTGTTGCGTTGTCACAAGGACAGCGTATATTATTTACTGCCGATACCGATCCATTAGTTCAAAATAAAATATATGTAGTAGAATTTATTGATGTACTTCATTTAAATTCAGGATCACCGCAAATACATCTAGTTGAAGCTGAAACACCAAAAATTGATCAAGTAGTTTTAATTAAAAATGGTTTTAAGAATCAAAGTTTAATGTATTGGTTTGATGGCACTGCTTGGGTTAAAGGACAACAAAAAACTAATACAAATCAACCTCCCTTATTTGATGTAGTTGATGCAAATGGTACTAGTTTTGGTAATTTATCCACTTACAGCGGATCATCTTTTGTTGGAACAAAATTATTTTCTTATAAAGTTGGAACAGGCGTAGCCGATGCTACACTTGGGTTTCCATTAAGCTATAAAAATGTAAGTAATATCGGCGATATAGTTTTTAACTTTGATCTTATTACAGATTCTTTTCAGTATAAAAAGTCTACAGCTATTGTCAGCGAACAAATTAATACGGGATTTTTAGTAACCCACGATTATGCTGGTAATCTTATATATGAAAATGGTTGGAAAACATCTCTAGCAACAACTACTCAAGCCGCGTTAAGAATCTATAAAAATTCTAATAAAACAAATAATTTTGATATTGATATATTTGATAATTTAAACAATTTAAATGATCTAGTTGTAAGAGTATATGTTAATGGAACTCGCTTACCGGCATCTGACTGGTCGTTGATTTCAACACCAGTATACAAACAAGTAGTGCTTAAATCTGATATTGCACTAACAGATATTTTAACAATACGTGCATTTTCTGCGCAACCTATAAATGCAAACGGTTACTACGAAATTCCAATTAATTTACAAAATAATCCATTGAATAACACCATGGGCGATTTTACATTGGGTGAAGTAATTGACCATGTAAATTCTATTGTTGATAATTTAACTAATTTTGTTGGAGCATTTCCTGGAGCAAGCAATCTTAGAGATTTAGGAAATATAACACCGTACGGTACAAAGTTTGTACAGCATAGTGGTCCGGCAAGTTTAAGTTTATACCATATTACAAACGAATCTAATAATGTTATTAGAGCCATCGAACAAGCTAGAGAAGATTATAATAATTTTAAAAGAACTTTTATTGCAATCGCAGGAGATTTGGGTATAGACGGCGATCCTGTATTTTTGGTAGATTTAATTTTAGAAAAAATTAATAAAGATAAACCTAAAACTGCTCCTTATTATTTTAGTGATATGATTCCTTATGGAGCAAGTCTAAAAACAGATTTGTCTGTAGTTGATTTTAGAATTAAAAATTATCCATTAACAACTCCTTTTAGTTTAACTGAATTATCTAATAAGGCAGTAGGAGTTTATCATAATGGTGTACAATTAGTTTACGGTCGCGATTATAATTTTAACAGTCAAGGTTTTGTTGTCATAGCTCCAACAGTTAATCTTACCAACGGCGATACAATCACAACCTATGAATATGAAAGCACAGATGGATCATTTGTTCCAGCAACACCTACTAAATTTGGTATGTGGCCACGTTACGAACCAAGAATTTATACAGATACTACTGTAAATATTCCTGAAGGTCAATTAATGATCCAAGGTCATGATGGTAGTCAAATATTAGCCTATGGTGATTACAGAGATCAACTGATTTTAGAATTAGAAAAACGAATTTTTAATAATATTAAAGTAGAATATGATCCAACAATTTTCGATATTACTAATATCATACCAAGTTATAATAGAACTAATGTTTATAGTCTAGAAGAATTTAATACAGTTCTTGCTCCAAGTTTTTATAAATGGGCAAAACTTGTTGGAATAGATTTTACTAAATCAATTAATTACGATATTAATAATTCTTTTACCTACAACTATAGTTACAATTCAGCACCTGACAATACTAGTTTACCAGGCTATTGGAGAGGAGTATATCGTTGGTTATTAGACACTGATAGACCACATATTTGTCCTTGGGAGATGTTAGGGTTTAATATAGAACCTACATGGTGGACTAGCGTGTATGGTCCAGCTCCATATACTAGTGATAATCTTGTAATGTGGCAAGATATTACTGATGGTATTGTTAGAAATCCCAATACTCCTCCGGTTAAACTATCAAAATTTGCTAAACCATTTTTAATATCTAATCTTCCAGTGGATGAACAAGGTAATTTATTAAGCCCTGTACAATCTGGCCTATCTAGAGGAACTATAACACCAAGTAGTAATCTTGATTTTGTATTTGGAGATGTTGCACCAGTTGAAGCCGCATGGAGACGTAGCAGTCATTATTCATTTAGTGTATTGATAACTTCACTATTATTAACACCTTCTAAAACACTAGGGTTGTTATTGGACAGAAGTCGTATTCAACGAAATCTCGCAGGACAATTGATTTATAAAGATACTGGTTTAAGAATTCGTCCTACAGATATAGTATTACCTAGCATCTATTCTAGTAATACTCGTGTACAAACTGCGGGTATTATTAATTACGTTGTAGATCTTATTTTAAACTATATTTTTAGTAATAATATAAAATCTTATAATACCTATGCCACCGATCTAGCAACCATAAATTTTCAATTAAGTTATAGACTAGGTGCATTTACTAATAAAAATCAATTTAATCTATTATTAGATTCAAAGACACCAAGTAGCACAGGTAGTGTATTCATACCAGCAGAAGATTATTCAGTTATTTTAAATAGTTCAAATCCTGTAAACAAATTAACCTATAGCGGTGTAATTATTACAAAGCAAACTGGTGGATATCAAATATCAGGTTATAGTCAAACACAGCCATATTTTAAATATTACCCATATATTCAATCTGGTACTAGCATTAACGTAGGTGGAATATCAGAAAGTTTTACTACCTGGACAGCAGGCCAACAATATACTATTGGCTCAATTGTAAAATATAATGGTTCTTATTTTAGAACAACTGCAACAAATACTAGTGCTACATTTGACAATTCTTATTTTGCTGTATTACCAACGTTGCCAGTTAATGGCGGTGTTAATGCCGTTTTAAGAAAAGTATGGGATAGAACATCTGAACTAGTAGTTCCTTACGGAACTGAATTTACTACAATACAAGCAGTAGTTGATTTCTTACAGGGCTACGGAGAATGGTTAAAGGATCAAGGATTTGAATTTAATGAATTCAATACTAATCTCGGTCAAGTGTCAAATTGGGAAACTAGTGCCAAAGAATTTTTATTCTGGACTACACAAAATTGGAGTACAGGTCAGGACAAATGGAGCGATTGGTTGCCAAGCCAGCCTGTGAGCTATGGAAGTATTGTAAGATATAACGGATATTATTATAGTGCAAATAGAAATTTACCTGCCAGCAGTGTTTTTAATTATGACGACTATACTAAATTAGATGGTTTAAGTAACGTAGGCAGTAGTGTTATCAGTCTTAGTCCTTCTGCCGGAAAAATTAATTTCAATGCTCCGTTGTCAGTGGTTGATGATATCAATAACTTGTTTAACACATATGAAATTTTTAAAGTTGATGGCACAGCAATTCAACCAGCTGATTTAGATTCTTATAGAAATGAAAATACAGTAAGCTATAGTCCCCGAACAGCTGACGGTATTTATGGTGCAAGTTTTTACTTAATTCAGCATGAACATGTTGTAATTATTAATAATACAACAATTTTTAATGACGTAATTTATAATCTTGAAAGCGGATATAGACAAGAAAGAATCAAAGTTTCGGCCTATGTAACTCCAGACTGGTATGGCGGTTTAGATATTCCTGGCTTTGTGTTTGACCAAGCTGTAGTTAAATCTTGGCAACAATGGACTGATTACAATATGGGAGATATTATTGTATATCAAGGATATTACTATAGTGCAAATAAATTTTTGCCAGGAACTACTACATTTGTAGCAAGCGATTGGACACAGTTGGCTAATAAACCAACACCACAAATTTTGCCTAACTGGACAAATTTAGCCACACAGTTCCAAGATTTTTACAGTTTAGACACAGATAGTTTTGACCTACAGCAACAAACTATGGGTCAACATTTAATTGGCTATCAAAAACGTCAGTATTTAGATAATATTATTCAAGACGATGTTAGCGAATTTAAATTTTATCAAGGAATGATTCGTGAAAAAGGAACACAAAATGTTCTTAACAAATTGTTTGATGTACTAAGTTCTGATAATCTAGAAAGTTTATCTTTTTATGAAGAATGGGCGTTGCGTGTAGGACAGTATGGTGCAAGTACAGCGTTCCAGCAAATTGAATTTATTTTAAATGATGGGGATATAAAAAATAATCCTCAGGGCTATGATCTTGTTCAACAGAAAGATCTTAGTATAAATTCTTTTATTATACAACAAACACCCACCGATGTTTATCTAAAACCAACTGGCTATAACTCGTATCCTTGGCCAATAGCAACAACTTATCAACCTTTGTTGCGTAATGCAGGTCATGTTAATTCAGGTGATGTCGATATTATTATAGGTAATATTAGCGATATTACCAGTCAAGATCCAAGTAAACTTATAAACGGTAGTTACATTTGGTGTACATTTGACACCCCTCCATTTTATTGGAATGTGTATAGATTTACAGATATTGGAATTACTGTAGTCGGTGTTGCCTACGATGCAACAGCCAAGACATTGACGTTTACTACAGAAAAATTAGTTACATTTGCTGTTAATTCTTATATTGGTATAACACAAACTACAAATATAAATGGTTTTTACAAAATTATTTCAGTATCGCTAAATTCATTTGTAGTGTCTGCGACTGTGCCTAAGTGGGTGCAGCCATTTCCTAATTTAAGTAGTATTACAGTATATACTTTAATTTCACAACGAACTACAACTATTGATTTATTAGACAATATTTCTCCAAGTAGATTAAAAAATAAAGAATTAATTTGGACCGACAACATTCAAACAGATGACGGAATTTGGGCTACATGGACATACGAGTCTGCTTATAGTCAAGCCAATATTTTAAACACCACTCCATCTGCTGGTTTAACCTATGGCCGAACTATAGCTGTTTCAAATACTGGTACTATTTCAGCAATAAGTACCTCTGATGGTAAAACATTAGTGTATGCAAAATCTGGAATACTTGTACCTTGGATTAAGCATCAAGCAATTTCCAACCCAGCTATATCTGCAAATACTTTTCCAGGAGTTAATTTAAATTCTCCCAATGTATCTGCTAATGTAATTGCAATTTCTAATGACAATACATGGTTAGCTACTGGAAGCCCATTAGCAGGATATGCGGCTACTCGATTAGTACAAGATGTAGTGCATGGTTCAGCGTTCATAGCTGGTACTTCTTATCCAGGCGGTGCGATTGTATCCAGCAGTGGCATATACTATCAAGCACCAACTGTTTCTAAAATCAGTAATTTTGGAACAATAAGTCTAGTGACTCCAGTAAATGTTTTGTTGGATGCCACCGGACCTTGGGTAGTTACTATTAATCAGCTAGATAATACTGCTGGATTAGCAGTCAACGGAACATTTGTTGCTAATGATGGAACTGGCAGTTTGTTTGGCAATTATCCAACTAACGTAACAATTCAATCCATTGACAGCAATACTTCAATAACTTGTTTAGTAACTGGAGGGTCAAAACCTACAATTGGTACCATTGCTAATGTTACTACAAAAATTTCTAATATACAGAGCACATATACTGTTAGTGGTATTACATCAACTCAAGGACAAGGGGCTCGTTTTACTATTGTTGTTATTGGAGCTTCCTATACAATAAATGTTGTGTCAGGTGGAGCAGGATACAAAGTTGGAAATAAAATTAAAATATTAGGATCACAAGTTGGTGGACTTGACACAGTTAATGATATTACTATTACAGTAACGGGAACTCCTCCACAACAAGATAGTATTCAAACTATTTCATGGTCAGGAATTACCCCAGACAGAACTTATACTAGTTTACCTGGTAACATAATACTTGGGTCAGGTGCTACATTCAATGTAACTCCAATCTTATCAGGCTATATTATTTCTGTTAACAACGGTGGTTCAGGTTATGTTGTCGGAGATAATATTAGAATTTCTGGAGCAGCCTTGGGTGGCGACAATGTATTAAATGATCTATTAATTAAAATTGATAGTGTTAATAATATTAATACTGGTACCATTACAGTTGCATCAATTGTTACAGGTATAACTTCTTGGACAGCGTTGCCATATGTTCCAGTAGATATAACTGGAACAAATAATAATTTATCTAAACACGGTGTTATTAGTTTATACAAAAAAGATGCAAATAATGAATACATTTTAGTCGATACAATACTGAGTCCAACTCCAACAGCAAATGAACAGTTTGGTTCAACATTAACCTTTGGAAATAATGTCTTGTATGTTGGTGCAATTGGCTACAACAATAATAAAGGTATAGTTTATAAATTTAAATACACTACAATAACTAATGTGTCAACATCTTATAATCCTGTAGGAAGTCACAATGCTGTTATTTCTGTAACTTCTACATTGGGCATTAGGCCAGGTATGTATGTTGTCGGAACTGGGTTTACATCTAATCAATATGTAACGTCAATTATAGATGAAACTACTCTTGCTTTATCCGGAAGTCCTAATTCAACACCTTTGGGCGTTTTAAGTTTTGTAACAACACGGTTTGTTTATGATTCAAGTGAAATATTCACAGGATCAGTAAACGGAGAAAATTTTGGAAGTGCAGTTTCATTAAGCGGCGACGGAAATACATTATTAATTTCTAATGCTGGCGGAGTTACTGTAGGTAAGATTTTTGTTTATAAGAAAACTGGAACAGCATTTTCCACAACTCCTTCCCAAACATTAGTTGGAATTGATAATAATTTTGGTAAGAGTATTGCTATTTCTGACAGTGGAACTTATATTGCTGTTTCTGATGATATTAAATCTACTACTAAAGTTAATCAACAAGGCGTAGTAGGAGTTTACAAGTATACTTCCAACAGTTATAGTTTTTATCAAGAATTGGTTGACCACTATCCTGAAGTACAAGGACGTTTTGGTAATAAAATTGCCTTTATGAACGACTATGAAACATTGGTTGTTTATAGCCAGGCAGGCGATACAACTACCACAACAACATTTAATACAAACGGTATTACAACATTTGATAAAGATTCAACACAATTCTTAACAACACAAGTTAATACAGGTCGTGTAGACGTTTATGATATGTATGCAACCAAGTGGGTGTTCAGTGAAACTTTGCCAACTTCAAACACAGTTAGCGACGGTTACGGTGTTGGATTTGCCGTAGGTGCAAATCAAATATTTGTTGGTGCACCTTACGCTCAAGATAGAAATTTAAAATCAGGAAAAATTTACAATTATTCTAAAATGCCTGGTACTTATTCTTGGACTGTGACCAATAAAAGAATTGATATACCTGATATTAGTAAAGTTAAAAAGGCATTTTTATACAATAGAGCTACAGGAAATCTTATCAAATATCTTGATGTGATTGATCCTTTACAAGGAAAAATTCCTGGACCAGCAGAAGAAGAAATTAAGTATAAAACTTTCTATGATCCAGCAGTTTATTCTACAGGCACGTCTGCGGTAGTTGTTGATAGTTCAAATGCTTGGTCAAAACAACAAGTTGGTACATTGTGGTGGAATCTTACTACTATAAAGTTTGTCAACGCTTATGACCAAGATATCATTTATAGAAATAGCAATTGGAATACACTAGCCGTCGGAGCTAGTGTAGATATCTACGAATGGGTAAGTTCAAATCTTAAACCTAGTCAATGGGATGCACAAGCAGATACTGTGGCAGGGATAGCAGTGGGCATCAGCGGAACAAGTCTATATGGTGATAGTGTTTATTCTACTAGACAAAATTATGACAAAATAAGTAAAGCATTTAAAAATACTTACTATTTCTGGGTTAAGAATAAAAAGATTGTACCACAAGTACCCGGAAGAAACATGTCTGCCCAAGATGTGTCTAATTTAATTGCAAATCCACGTGGCCAAGACTATGCGTACCTAGCACTAACTGGATTAAACACATTTAGTTTGGCAAATATAAAACCATTTTTAAATGGCAGTAACGTAGTACTGTCTGTTGAATATTGGACTATTGATAAAACAGACCAAAATGTACATAGTCAGTGGAAAATTATCAGCAACGATCCTACAATTACACTTCCGAGTGTAATTGAACAAAAATGGATTGATAGTTTATGCGGTGCAGATGAATCAGGTCGTTTGGTTCCAGATCCTTTGTTACCAGTTAAAATTCGATATGGTGTTGAAAATAGACCGCGCCAAGGCATGTTTGTAAACAGATTTGAAGCACTAAAAGAATTTATAGAATATACGAATCAAATTTTATTAAAAAATAGAATTGTTGAAAATAGCGACCTAAGTAAGTTAAATCAGTACGATGCCGAACCAAATATTATACAAGGATTGTATGATACTGTGTTAGATACTGATGCAGAATTAAAATATACCAACACAACTTCGTTTGTGATGCCTGAGATTACACCTGAAGTTGATGCTAACGGAAAAGTTACAGGAATAAAGATTGTATCTTCAGGAAAAGGTTACGTAGTTGCACCTTATATAACAATAGTAGGACCTGGTCAAGGAGCCGTAGTAAAATCCATAATAAATTCTCAAGGACAAATCATCGGAGCAACTGTTGTGTCGGCTGGTGAAGGATATATTGCCGGAGAAACAATTTGTCAAGTTAGAAGTTATAGTGTACTAGTACATAGTGATGGTCAAGCAGAAGGTAACTGGAGTATCTATACATATGATACAGTTTATAAATTGTGGTCAAGAACACTAACACAAAGTTATGATGTTAGAAAATATTGGACTTATGTAGATTGGTATGCAACAGGTTACAATCAATTTACATTAGCTGACTATGTTGTTAATACATTTGCAGATTTAAACACAATCGAGCCATCTATCGGTAATACTGTAAAAATTAGAACAGCAAATGCTGGAGGTTGGTTATTATTAGAAAAATATGCCGATTCAACTAGTGTTGATTGGACACTTTCTTATAGCGTAATTGGCATACAAAACGGAACAATTCAATTAGACAGTTCATTATATGAATTTGTAGGAACAAATGTTGGATATGATTCAAGTATTTTTGATGGCGATGTATTTGACATAGTAGCTTCTACAGAACTAAGAATTATTTTGAAAACAATTAAGACAAATATCTTTATTAGTAACCTTAAACAAGAATATTTAAATTTATTCTTTAATAGTATAAGATATGTGTTTAGCGAACAAGTTTATGTTGACTGGATTTTCAAAACTAGTTTTGTCAAAGCTCAACATAATGTTGGTGCGTTAAGTCAGCCTGTAAATTATCCTGTTGACAATTTGTCAAATTTTGAAGACTATGTAGCAGAAGTTAAGCCTTATAGAACTAAAATTAGAGAATACGTTAGTAATTACGAAAGTATGGATACTGCTGAGATGCCGGTTACTGACTTTGACCTACAGCCAATATATGAAAATAATAAAATTGTCTTAGTTAATACTACAGTTAAGGATGGAAAAATTCAAGCAGATGACTATCATATTCAGAATTATCCTTGGAAATTCTGGCTTGACAATGTTGGATTCCAAGTCACCGAGTTAGTTTTAACTAGCGGAGGATCTGGATATTTGACAGAACCTACTGTAAGATTTATCAGCGATTCTGGTAACGGTGCAACTGCAAGAGCATTTTTTACCAATGGAACAGTTAATCGAATAGTGTTATTAACTCCGGGTAGTGGATATTTGTCTGCTCCTAAGGTAGTAATTGATGGTGGTATTTCTAGCACAGGTGTAGCCGCGACTGCATCTGCAATTATTGGAAATAGCGTAATACGTTCTACTAGAATTGGAATTAAATTTGATAGAATTACACAGACAAATTATATCACACAGTTACAACAAGTAGAAACATTTAGCGGTACAGGCAGTGCCTTACAATTTAAATTAAAATGGAGTCCGGATATCACTATAGGGCGTTCAACTGTGGTTGTTAACGGTATTCCAGTACTAAGAGAATTGTATAATTTAACAACTATTACTTCGACAACTAATGGTTATACACAATACTCTGGATTGTTATCTTTTGTTGTAGGCAATGCCCCTGCAACTGGTTCGACAATAGTTATTACATACTATATCAACGATGCAATTTTGAATGCCGCTGATAGAATTAATTATTTTTACAATCCAGGCGAAGGCGATCTTGGTAAAGATCTAGCACAGTTAATGACAGGTATCGACTATGGAGGAGTTATAGTCGACGGTCTTGGATTCGATGTGTCTAAAGGTTGGGGATCTTCTCCTTATTTTTCAGATAAATGGAGCCCAAATACTGCATTTGACGATTATTTTGTAACAGTACATGCAAACACATGGAGTTTTACTCTGCCATATACGCCAGATGTTGGTACAGAAATTAACATTTATCATATTAAAAATAATACTGATTCTTACGTATCAAATGGCACTCAGGTCGAGTATAATTATAACCCGTTAGCAATTAGTCCTGTAGCAACAACTATTACAACAGTTTCATCATCAGGTATACAAACAACTTATAATTCTAGTGGCAGTTTTGATACTACATTAAAAGTAACAAATACTGCTGGTATTGTAATTGGTATGGGCATATTTGGAGTAGGGTTTGCTACTGAAAGACATGTTGTTTCAATTCCAGATTCTACTACGGTTATTATTGACAAAGTATCTGACAGTACTCCAAGCGGAACATTGACATTTACATTTAATCAAGCAGGTAGCAATCAACTAACCTTGACTAGTACTGCAAACATACATGTTGGAGACTTAGTTTCAACAACAGCTTCTAATTCTTTTGTATACGATACTCAAGTTATTCAAATTGTTAATAGTACAACTATTAAGATTAGTACCATAGTTTATGCAGATATACCTTATGGTTCTGATATAAAGTTCACTAGAACTTTAGTGCAACCAAATGACTTAACTATCAATGCTAACGGAACACTATTACTTACTGCGCCTGTTACTCAAGGTAGTATATTGAATATAACTGGTAAAATAAATCCAATACGTTTAGATGACCCTGCATACGGTACTCCTGACCAAAAAAACAAAAATGCTATTGTACCGACATTTGTTGCTGACGGTGAATCTGCAACATTTACTATACCAAATACATATACAGTTAATGAAGGCGACGAGTTTATCTTAAGAAAAACAACCAGCGATGGATCAATCCCGACAGCAGAAACAGATTATGACACTGCATTAACTGGTGGTGATTGGGCATATACTACTGCAACAGGATTGTTAGCTGATGATATTATCGTCGATGGTGACGGATTTGTAACACCTACTTCTAGTCCTGCGCCTGAAGAAGTTGTTCCAGGGCAAGTAGTTGATTCAGTTTCTATCAAAGTTTATGATAGACCAATTACTGGATCTGCAAATATAAAAGTAGATAATTTTATTGCTGATGGTATAGCACAATCTTATGTTATGACACAGCAACCTAATAGTCAAAGAGCGGTTGTAGTTAAAGTTAATAACTTAGTAAAAACTTACTCAGACGATTACTCAATTGATTACAGAACTCGTACTATTAGATTAAATTCTGTACCAGCAAAGGGCGATGTTATTAGTATTTTTAATATTGGATTTAATGGATCTAACATATTAGACCTTGATTATTTTATAGGCGATGGTGTCACAACAGAATTTATAACTAAAGCACCTTGGTTATCATCATTTACATCGTTAGTTTATATTGATGGTGTAATAACATCTCCAGTGCTATTTAAAACTGATAGTACTTACGAGTTTTCTAATGCTGTTGGTATTAGATTTCCAATACCGCCAAATGCTGGTAGTTTGGTTAATTTTATAATTGTTGGCGGTAAGCAACAAACATTTGCAATAACTAAAACAGAACTGGTCCCAACAGATGGTAGTTTAACTTATAATTTAAATTATCCTATAGGTACAAGTTTACCTAACGAATCAAATATGATTGTTCGTGTAGATCAAAGCATATTGCAAGGACCGAATAACAATTACTTTGTTATTGGAAAAAACAAACTGAATTATGCAATTGATCCTGCTAAAATAAGTCCGTACACTGCGGCTATTGACCAAATTTTAGTATTTGTCGACGGTGTTCAACTAACCCTTGGATCAGATTATACTGTAGACATAGGCGGTATTAGTATAAAAATTAGCAAGGTAATTTATACAAAGTATACTGGAAAGAATTTGCTTGTCAGTATCACAACTAATGAGAGTTATTTTTATAATCCTTCAACACAACAAATTACATTCACACAGGCCTATGATAATACTCATACAGTGGAAGTGATTAGTTCGTATAATCATTCAGTATTAGATATTGAAAGAACAACTGTTAATGTCACAGCTAATGCAGTACTAACACCAAATACATTTGAATTTTACTATTACAAACAAATTTTAAGTGGTTTGATTAAATTAGATAGACCAGTTATTGATGACAATTATGTTTGGGTAGTTAAAAATTCGACATTATTGACACCAAGTATTGACTACCGAGTTAACGATGACAAAGTATCGATTCAGTTGTTAGTACCTCCAAATCCTGAAGATGAAATTACATTAATTACATTTGGCAGTAATGTATTAACTACGGGAATTGCATATCAACAGTTTAAAGACATGCTAAATCGAGTACATTTTAAACGATTAAGTTTGAATAAACAAACTACACTAGCCCAAGATTTGCATTGGAATGATACTAGTATTGTCCTAGTTGATGCTTCAAACTTTGATGTGCCAAATCCGAGTAAAAATTTACCGGGTGTAATAGAAATTCGCGGAGAAAGAATTGAATATTTTGCTATTCAAGGCAACACTTTAAGTAAACTACGTAGAGGTACATTAGGTACAGGTGTGTATAATTTACATCGAGCTGGTTCGTTTGTACAAGATATAGGACCAACAGAAACTATTCCATACACTGAAACCACTACAACAGAACAAATTATTTCTAATGGAACACACATTGTAAATCTAGGATTTGTTCCAACTAAATCAAAAGATCTTTGGACTTATCCTAGTGGATTTACCAGCGGTATTCCTGCAGGCTACGGACAAAGTAATGACATAGAAGTATTTGCTGGTGGAATTAGATTAAAGAAAAAACCTTACAAGCTATTCAATGTTAATCAAGCTCCATATAGCCCATCTGGCGATGTACAGTTTGATGCTGAATTTGCAGTAGATGGTATTTCTAAACAGTTAAGATTAACTAACACAGTTAATTCTGGAATTCAAATAACTGTAGTAAAACGTAACGGCATTGCTTGGGATAGCAGTTTGAACATTCAAAACGACAATACTAAGATTGCCCAGTTCTTAAAAGCTAGTCCGGGTATCTGGTATAGCGATTATAAGAGTTAAACTAGCGGTTAATGGCTATTGATAAATATAAGATAAAGAGAGACAATTATGCAGACTAAAGACGCAACAGGAATCCATATAGAAGGTCATATTAAAATATGGGACCCCGTTTCTGCTGAGATTTATGTGAATAAGCGTAATGCGATACACTATGAAAACATGAGTATTGCACTTGCAGAAAGCATGGCTAATAGCGGGCAAGGGTTTATATATCAAATGGCATTTGGCAATGGCGGCACATCCATTGATCCAACAGGAATTATTACATATTTGACTCCTAACTCTAGTGGAAGCAATGCTAGTTTGTATAATCAAACATACAGTAAAGTAGTTAATAGTAATTCTAGCACTAATACTGACCCAAGTAGAAATTTTATTGAATCTAGACACGTTACAGGCACAAATTATACAGATATTTTTGTAACTTGTTTGTTAGACTACGGCGAACCAAGTGGTCAAAGCGCATACGATACAACAGCCAACGGAGAAAGTGCTTATGTATTTGACGAATTAGGACTACAAAGTTATAGCTCATCAGGTACGCCATTGCTTTTAACTCATGTCATTTTTCATCCTGTATTAAAAAGTCTTAACAGATTAATACAAATTGATTATACAGTACGAGTTCAGAGCTTAACTGGTCTAGTAGGAGTATAACAATGACTTATAAAGTAGAATATACTGATTCAAATAACCCTGCTAAACCGCCAATAATAGTTCAGGATCAAAGTTTAAACACTCAAACAAGTTTAAAGTTTGTTGGACAAAACTATTCAGGATATGCACAGCCATTTGCTGAAGATCTACTACACTTACTAGAAAATTTTGCAAATAGTACAGCGCCAGATAATCCAGTACAGGGTCAACTGTGGTACGATACTAGTTCAAATACTCTAAAAGTATGGGATAGTACAACATGGAATACTGCTGGATCTCTAAAAAAATCAGGATCCGCACCCGATGTTTCTAGTAGTTTGCAAGGAGATCTATGGGTTGATACTACAAGTAGTCAACTATATTTGTTTTCAGGTTCTAATTGGTTATTAATTGGTCCGCAATTCAGTCAAGGAACATTAACTGGTCCAATTGTTGAAAATATTATTGATACAAATAACATTACTCATAGCGTTATCACAATGTATTCTGCAAAAGCCGCTGATGGTAATAGTTATAGAATATCAATCATTAGTAAAGATACATTTACACCTAAAATTTCTATTGCTGGATTTGGCACAATTTATCAAGGTATAACTTTATCAAGTCTTGATAACGCTCTTTCTTCAAACCCAACACGATTTTACGGAACCGCAAGTTCAGCTGATGCATTACTAATTAATAACACGCCAGTTGCTTCTACAAATTTTTTAAGATCCGATACTACTAGTGTTACAAATAATCCTTTAAGCATCAGAAGTAATGCTGGATTAAGTATAGGTAGCGATTTAAATTTTAATATTGGTACAAATGGAAACTCTACTGTATTTTATAGTAAAAATAGTACAAGTAGTGGCAGTACTAACAATATTACCTTTAGTTTTAACAACAGCGGTGTTACTAAATCTGTTTTGTATTTTGATGCAACTGGAAAAATTGGTGCAGGATTTAACAATACAGCACCTACATCGACATTAGATGTTGCCGGAACCGTTACAATTAAAGATGATACAACAAATCTCATTAATGGTGTTCTAAACATTACAGGAACATTAGATTCATCTTATACTTCGGGATCTTTATGGACAACTGCAACTGGTAGTATTGTAACACAAGGTGGTTTAAGTGTTGCCAAGGCAAGTAATTTTGGTGGTAATATTACTGCTTACGGAAATATTTTACTAAACAACTTGTCTAATAACAGCCCTACAGCTGGTCCTGTAATACTTCCTGGTAAAAATGCAAGTGATACAACAGCGTCAGGATTGTATGACATTGGATCTCCTACACAAAAATTTAGAAACATATATGCAAATTCTTTTGTTGGAACATTTAATGGTAGTTTTACCGGATCACTAGCAGGCAGTGTGAACGGGTCAGCGGCTAAATTAGCTAGTCCTACAATTTTTAGTATTGCGGGCGACGTTCTGAGCGATTTACAAAGTTTTGATGGACTAAGCTCAACTGGTACACTAGTTCTTACTACTACAATTAATCCAACTTTTATTAGTAATAAATCTCCTGCAGGCGATTCACAAGATAACGATCAGTTGTTGGTCTATAGATCAACAACAGGTGGCGGTGGTTCTTTGTTAAGAATGACCAAAACTACTTTGTTAAACCATGTGCCAACAATACCTGTTGGTTGTATATTTCCGTTTGCTGGAAATTCAGTTCCAGCAGGCTATTTGTTATGCGACGGCAGCGAAGTCCAAGTTAAAAATTATAGTCTATTATTTGGTGTTATAGGTTATACATACAAAGCTCAATCTTTACTACAAGGTTATAATACATTTGCTTTACCTGATTTAAGAGGAAGATTTGCTCTTGGTAGAGATAACATGAATAATAATCTCCAAGTTCCATATAAGGACAATTCAGGTACACAAGTAAGTGCGGGTGGAGGTCCTGCTAACAGAGTTAGTGATATTACAGCAGATGTGTTAGGTGAAAGTTCAGGGTATCAATCAGTTACTTTGTCGCTTAATAATCTTCCAGATCACAAACACAATCTTCAAAGCGGATATGCACAATACTATGCAGTTGGAATTCCCACTGCTAGTACTGATCAGTATGCAGATAATGTTTCGCTAGCGGCTCCGACTGGTACTGGCCAAGGTCAAGCATTAAAAAATAGTGGAAGTGTTATTGCTCAACAAACTGGAGCGGCTATTAACATTATGAATCCTTATGAAACTATTAATTACATAATCTTTACTGGTGTTATATAATGACTTATTCGATATTAAAAACAGATGGTTCAACATTAACTAGTGTAGTTGATGGACAAATTGATCAAGTAACTACTGACCTTACTCTTATAGGAAAAAATTCTACAGGGTATGGTGTTTTTATTAACGATAATTTTGTACACCTATTAGAAAATTTTGCCAACACAAGCCAACCTAATCATCCTCTAAAAGGACAGTTATGGTTTGACACCAATGAAGGTCGACTAAAAGTTTACAATGGGTCAGCTTTTGTAGTCAGCGGAGGTACAATAGTATCAACTACTACACCTAGTAGTTTTACTGCTGGCGACTTGTGGATTGATAGTATTAATAGACAATTATGGTTTAACGATGGAGTAACAACGACTTTAGCCGGACCTATATACACCAAAGAACAAGGTAAAACAGGATTTATTGTTGGTACCGAATTAGATATTAATTTAGCTAGTCATACTGTTGTGTATCTATACGTTGCTGATACAATTTTAGGAGTGTTTAGTAAAGATTCATTTACATATCAAACACCAATATACGGTTTGCCTTCAACTATTGGAATTGGTTTTACAGCTAGTACACAAACAGGATTAACATTCTCGGTTCCTGTAACACAGGCAAACTACTTGCTATCACCAGCTGACGAAACATTAAAAACAGCACTTGATTTTGTATCAACAAATGATAATAGTTTGTCAACTGGCACACTTACTATTGCTAATTCAACTCCGCTTATATTAGGCGCAGGATCTGATACTGAATTATATATTACATCAAATATTTTTCAGATAAAATCTAATAAACCTGCACAGAATTTTGAAATAAAACTACAAAACGGATCAGGGCAAGCTCAGAATTCACTGTTTATCAACGCATCAAATAACAGAATGGGTATTCTTACAGAATCACCACAAAGTACTTTAGATGTTAATGGCGATGCTACAGTACGAGGAAGTCTTACAGTACTTGGAAATACCACGCTAGTAGAATCGTCTGTACTTCAAATAACTGATAAAAATGTTGAAATAGCCGCAGGTAATGCATCAGACTCATTTGCCAACGGTGGCGGAATACTATTGTACGGCGCCACAAACAAAAGATTTACTTGGGCAAATAGTACCGATAGTTGGACAAGTTCAGAAAATATAGATTTAGCAAGCGGTCATTCTTACAAAATTAACGGACAAGATGTAATTACTTCCAATAGTTTAGGAACAGGTATCTTATCTGCACCTAATTTGCAAACAATTGGTTCTTTATTGTACTTACAAGTTGCAAATATTGCCATCAATAACAATACTATTAGCTATATTCCAAATGGAAACACAGGTAATATTGTAATTGCTCCAGGCGGTACAGGTTCTGTTGATGTTAATTCTTCGACTATTATCAATGTGTCGACTCCCCAGTCGTCAACTGATGCGGCCAATAAGAATTATGTTGATACAACAGTACAAAGTATGAGTTTATCAGCAACACTAACAGTAGGTGCAAATCCAAATCCTAATTCGTTGCTTTCGACTTATTTAGGTATTTTATTTCCAGCAGGTGAGCATCAAATAAACACAATCTGTAGAGTATTTGTACTAGATGATTCTAGTATTAGAAAATTTGTATTGCTAGGAAATCCTGCAACATGGCAATATCAGTCGCCTAATTTGTTATAAACTAATCCAAGATAAATATTGAAACCAGAGAAATAGCCAAATGTCATACAACATAATAAGATTTAGCGGAGCACCATACGCAGTAATAGCTGATGGTACAGTTGACACCACTTTAGATGTAACTTTAATTGGTAAAAATTATGCTGGGTATGGCGGCAAACAAAATGAAAACTTTTTGTATCTATTAGAAAATTTTGCCGATACAACGCCTTCAAAATTACATCCTATTTCAGGGCAGTTATGGTTTAATTCTAGTACAGGTGTATTAAAAATAAATTTATACGATGGATCACAGTGGAAAACCCTAGCAGTAAATGATATAGCAAGTTCTGCTCCTTCTAATAGAACACAAGGAGACCTGTGGTATAATACTACAACTGGCCAATTAAATGTATTAAATGCTTCGGGCAACTACGATGTAGTTGGCCCTCAAAAGGTAGAAGGATTTGGTACTACACAAATGCAATCTGTTAATCTTCAAGGCAAACCTGTACAAGAAGCAATAGTTGATAACAGTACAATTTTTACTATTAGTAACAGCAACGATTTTGTTACTAGTCCAAACATAGCTGGATTTCCAACAATTTATAAAGGTGTTACATTAAACACCGATTATAAAATTCATGGAACTGTTACAAATGCAGATACATTGGGCCCTGATAATAGAAATGCAGATTTTTTTGCTCCTATTCAGAATCCTACTTTTACAACATCAATTCAAGTTGCTGATTCTGGGGTGCTAGTTGGAACAAGTTTAAGATTATTTAATAACACTGGAACCCCAACTATAAAAAATCCTGTAGGAAGCGCACTGGCATTTCAAACAACAACAGGTGTAACTACAAATACACCTTTACAATTAGTTGATAATAGTCTGTTACCAGGCACAACTCTAACTACAAATATTGGATCTTCAACCGCTAAATTTTATAATATATACGCAAACTATATGTATGCTACAGCTTTACAAGCAGATGCACTAGCGGTTGCAGGTGCTTATAGAATGGCAAGTACATCTGGCGGCAAAGATACTATTGCGGTTAGAGATGTCGACGGATATTTAACTGCTCCTAGATTTATAGGTAAATCTGATGATTCTACACATGCTGATCAAGCCGACAATGCTACTCATGCTGATAGATCTACTAATGCAGATCAAGCAGATTTAGTCACTTGGGATAATGTATCAGGCAAACCTTCTAATATTGTTTACGCTGATAGAAGTACATATAATATTGGTATCGATGGTAACGCATATACCGCTACTACAGCGACTCATGTGTCGTTTTCAGGAATAACCGACACACCGAATACTTTGGCAGGGTATGGAATTACTGATGGCGTTTCTAATGGCACACTTTCAAATTCTTCTACAATTACAGCAGATATAAATGCCAATATAAACACCATATTACTCAGAGATGATCATGGTAATGGCAAAGTTAAAAAATTATATGCAGATTCTATCGTATCATCCAACACTGGGTCTTTGATAACTGGTACATGGACACTAGATGTGGGTTCTAAATTAGAAGCTACTTATGCTGACTTGGCAGAACGCTTTGAAGCAGATGATTTATATGATACAGGTACAGTAGTTGAATTGGGCGGCTCGGCTGAAATTACAGCAGTAAAAGAAGATTTGAGCAGTCAAGTTTTTGGTGTAGTAAGCACCAGTGCGGCTTATTTGATGAATTCAAAAGCTGGAACTGATGCAACACATCCTGCAATAGCAGTATCTGGCCGTGTTCCGGTTAAAGTTAAGGGCAAAGTTAAGAAGGGTGATAGGCTAGTTAGTGCTGGTAATGGCATGGCTAGAGCCGCCGAAATGTCAGAAATTACCGCATTTAACACAATTGGCCGTGCTTTAAAAGATAAAAATACCGATGGAACAGGTACAGTTGAAGCAATAGTGACAATAAAGTAAGTGCTATATTAGCATAAATACTAAAATAAGGAAAGATTTAGATGTCATATCCAATAAGCAGATACAACGGAACACTAATAACAACTGTCGCTGACGGCACTATTGACACCTCTCTTGACATTAAACTGATTGGTAAAAGTTATGCAGGATACGGACAATCACAAAACGAAAATTTTGTTTATTTGTTAGAAAATTTTGCTAATACAACCAGCCCAGGCAATCCATTACCTGGACAAATTTGGTATGATAGTGCTAATAAAAAATTAAAATTTTGGGATAGCTCCAACTGGAGAGTTTCTACTGGTGCAGAAATTAGTGCATCTAAGCCGCTTGGATTGACTACTGGTGATTTTTGGTTTGATACCGTTAATAATCAGTTATGGACATACAACGGTTCTGATTTTACATTGATTGGTCCACAAGGCATTGCTGGATCACATACTACTGAAATGCAAACAGTTACAGTTTCAGAAAAATATTCTGGAAATCAGTATTCAATAATGCAGGCAGTTAGTAACGGACAAGTAGTGTTTACTATTAGTTCAAATCCTACATTTCAATTAGACACTACATTAAGTGCTATTACTGGTTTTGATTACATTTATCAAGGTATTACTCTAGTCTACACAAATGATAATGCAAGTCGTCTCGGTGTAACAACTGATGCTAGTATTAAATTCTGGGGAACAGCCAGTAATAGTGATAAACTTGGCGGATTAGACGCTAGTACATTTGTGACAAAAGATCTTGCATCCTTTGGATCAATTGTTCATTTTGCAGATTCTGGTTTTTATGTAGGTCCAGTAAACACCGGAGAAAAATTAAGAATATGGAATGAAAATTCTAGTGTTCCCACTTTTCAAGGACTACAGAATAATATAGCTTTAGTATTCAAAACAAAAAATTCTGCTGGCGGAGACTGTATTCCTTTACAGTTATTAAACAATGATGTTTTGCCAGGAATAACAACTACGAGCAATCTTGGTAGCAATGATTACAAATGGTCTAACATTTATACAAACTATATGTATGGGGTTGCACAAAAAGCTGATCAATTAAATGTAAATGGTAGCTATGCATCTGCCAGTATTGCAAATAATCAACTTAACGTAACCCTTGTTGCTAGAGATGCAGGTGGTAATATTAATGTTACCTATATGAATGGTACAGCAAGCCGAGCCGACTCACTAACATTTGGCGGGCAAGGAATAACTGCTAGTGCATCAGCAACTGATCCAACTACAGTAGTAGTTAGAGATCAGCAAAATGACATTTATTGTAATATATTGCATGGTACTAGCACACAAGCTAATGCACTACAAATAAACAGTGGTAGCTATTATTCTGCTACAACAGCTATGCCGTCGGGTGCAGATAAAACTAGTGTAGTTGCTAGAGACTCTTCTGGTAATTTTACAGCAGGTACTATTACTGCTACAATAAAAGGTAATGTAAAAGCCACAGATGACACAACATTGATCGACGCTTCTAGTAAAACATTTTATGGTACAGTTTCTGCTAGTAGTTCAACAAGAATATTCGCAGGTGACGGATCGGCTACAGTTCCTAGTATTGCATTTCTTTCAGATGGCGCACAAGATACTGGATTATACTGGGGCGGTGATGGCTATATTAAATTTACAAACAATGGCGTTTATTCAGCACAACTAGCACCAGGTGGCAATTTAACAGTCGTTGGTGATATGTATGCTACAATATTTCATGGTGTTGCTACAAGTGCAAACTACGCAGACTTAGCTGAAAAATATCTAGCTGATGCCCAATATGAAATTGGTACTGTTATGAGCGTGGGCGGCGAAGCTGAAGTAACTGCTAGTACAGCAGGAGATTTGGCATTGGGTGTAATTAGTCAAAATCCTGCATTTAGAATGAATCAAACTCTAGTCGGTGGTGTGTATGTTGCACTTAAAGGTCGTGTTCCTGTAAAAGTATCAGGACCAGTTAAAAAAGGACAACGTTTGGTTGCCGGCGATAACGGCACCGCAGTAGCCACAACAGATAAAACTTCAGATGTATTTGCAATAGCATTGGCAACAGATGAGAATTCAGATGTCAAACTTGTAGAATGCGTAATACTCTAAGTATAAATAAAATCGAATAAAAGGTAAAAAATGGCATCTCAAGGTTCAAAAATTTATGGAAGTGATTATAATGGGGTTCAATCAACCATAGCCACAGTCTTAGGTACCTACTATGGACAAACTGTTAATAGTGTCCAAATTGCTAGCCCCTCAACTACTAAAATTAAAGCCGCTCAGTGGCAAGCATTATATCAAGATATTCTAACTTGTTATAATCATCAAAATTCAACTGCTGGTAGTTTAACATGGCCTACCACTAGTACCAAAGTTTACTATTCTGATCTAAGTGCTTATCAGACCATGGCAAATGGTTGTTCAACAAACTACAAACAATTTAATAGCACTTACTATAGTGCTCAAACTTTAGCAAGCTCGGATAAGAGTCCAGGTTGGGGTTATAATCCTGGTAGCGAAACCGCATCTCATGGGGTATCTTGTACTTGGCCTAGCACAACTAATGCAGGATATTTCTTCAATCTAGGCGGAGAACTTAGAATTACAGCATCTATGTCTGGCGGTCAAACTGGTACGGCCGGTACAAAAGATTATTCTTGGGCCAGCATGCTATCTCACATGGGCACTGTAAAACTAGGTGTGGATGGAACCACTCAAACTACCACTTCTACCAGTGGGCAGACTGTTGATGTTTTAAGAACTGACGTTGGCTATAATCAATTATCATCATCTGATACACTTATATTTCAGATGACTAGTAGTACTTACAGCCCAAATATGATACAAATCTACGCTCATATTTCTGGAGCACAGATAGTATTAACAATTCAGTACCAAGATCGTTCTGGACAACCGAACCCGCCATGGGGTACTGACGAAACGATTACAGGAACTTTAACCAGTAATGTAACCATTTACAGTGCATCTGGAGGCCCAAGTTTTAATCCTCCAACATACCCAGTAGATTTAAAAATTACTAGTTCGTATGTGCCTAGTGTTTCTGATAGTGGTTTTAGAACCTTACGTGGCCCAGTCTAATCTATCAATCATAATCTCTTGACAAGCTAATTACTGTAGTGTTATTATAGTACACTACGGAGTTTATCTATGGATGAGAGAATCGAAAAAGCATTTGCAGTTGCTAATTACATGGCGACTTTATCAAATCAAAGACGCATACTTTTAGAAGAATATAATCAAAAATTAGTTTATTATACCAATGGTGCCAGCTTTAAAATTACACCTGAACTAATTAATTTTACAAAGACTACATTAGATTTAGGTCATACCGAAGATGTAGCATTTGTTGATGTAAATAATTTCCCTGTAGTCATTAGTAATGTTCAAGAATTTTTTGATAAAATTGTTGGAATTTATTACGAGTCTACAAACGATTATGCTGTTCAATATGCTGATTTAAAAACAAAAAGAAAAATATCGGATATTGTTGAACTATGACCACTGGAGCAGTCTTATTTGCGCAGAATAACGGTGGAGTAGATTATGTTAAACTTGCCGTATATGCCGCTAAACGTATACAAACTTATATTGATATTCCTGTATCTATTATAACAGATAGTCCGGATTGGTTAGAAAGACAGTACCCAGATCATGGTTTTGATCACATAATAAATTTGTCAGAAAATGTAGATGCAAGTCAAAAAAAACTGTTTTATGACGGATCTCTGGCTAGCAAATCTTTAGAGTGGAAAAACTTTTCAAGAGGTCAAATAATCGATCTCACACCATATGATCGCACACTAGTTATTGATAGTGATTTTATTATTAATTCGAGCGTATTAAAACCTGCGCTTGATAATGATTATGATTTTCAAATTTATCGCAATAGTATGGATCTAGCTGACTATAGATCAACAACTGAATTTGAAAGAATAAGCCAGTGGAGTGTTCCTTTTTATTGGGCAACTGTTTTCATTTTTAATAAAAATTCTATCACCCAATCGTTTTTTGATCTAGTATCTTATATCAAATCAGAATGGTTATATTTTAAAACATTGTACGGAATTAACAGTGCAATTTTTAGAAATGATTTTGCATTTAGTATTGCCATACATATTATGAATGGAAAAACAAATGGAGGATTTGCAATAGACTTGCCTGGTAAAATGATATATTCAACTGATAGAGATATTTTAGTAAATGTAGAAGATAACACAATGAAATTTTTAATACAAAAGAAAAATTTCTTAGGAGAATATACTCTGTTAAAAACAACTGGATTAGATGTTCATGTTATGAATAAGATGAGCCTTAGTCGTTATATAGATGGAGGTTCGGGTGTATAAAGGATTTTTAATTTATGCAGAAGGGCAAGTATACGTACAACAAGCCTATGCACTTGCATTAAGTATAAAATATAGTCAAGAAGAAACTAAATCTGTAAGCCTAGTTACAGCAGATAGTGTTCCAGAAGAATATAAGTCGGTTTTTGACCGCATAATTCCTATACCGTGGTATGATTCTCCAGGTGGAAAATATTCTGCAGAACATAGATGGAAAATGTATCATGCAAGTCCATATGAAGAAACTATTGTGTTAGATGCTGATATGTTACTACTAGAAGATATCACAACATGGTGGAATTATTGTAGCAATTTTGATATTAAATTTTGTAATAGAATTAAAAATTACAAATTAGACACAGTAGTTGATACTGTTCATAGAAAAGCATTTATTGCCAATCAATTAACTAGTCCTTATTTTGCACTACACTATTTTAAAAAATCTGATTCTGCATTAGAGTTTTATCGTGTATTAGAATTTGTATGTAACAACTGGGAATGGTGTTGGACTAACTTTGCACCAAATGAATATCAAAATTGGTCTAGTATGGATCTTGCTACAGCAATAGCTATTGAAATTTCTATGAACTATATTAGTGTTAATGATCAAAATAGTCCGTTAGAATTTATACATATGAAACCAGCACTACAAGAATGGCAAGATCCTATCGATCGCTGGCAAGATGTAATTACTTATGTTCTTAATTCTAAAGGCGACTTGATTGTAGGGAATATAAAACAAAGTAAATTATTTCATTATGTGGAAAAAGATTTTATTGATTTGAATACAATATCAAGATTACAGGAGTTAGTGTATGGCAAAAAAGATTAAAACTCCGATAGTTGTAAAGCCTGTAAAATATTTTGCCTATTTCAATCCTAACACTTTGCAAATAACTTGTGTTTCAAATGATGTAGAACCTCAAGAAAAATATTTTGTTGAAATGCCAGTGGAAGATTACCTATTAATTGGGCAAGCTAAGAAAAATATTCATGACTATAAAATAAATCGTATTATAAATTTTGATGGTACAGTTGAACACCATCTAATGACACAACAGATATTTGACGAGTATAATCTTAAGTCGAAATCATTTGTTTGGGTAAAAGACAAAGTTACGGAATTATCAGAGTTTGTAGTTGAATGGAATAGTACAGATAAAACATGGACTTTTTTGATTACAGATCGAGGTAGACAATTTCTATCAGGTCCGCAATACGACAGTACCATTGTTGTTTTTATAACGTTAGAAACAGATTTTGACTTTTTAATTAGATCATTTTATTTAAGGATACATGATTTATTAAAGAGTGGAAAAATAGTATATGATTTTGAAAGCAATATAGAAAATAAAATTAACAATATTTCTGTTGTTACTAAAAAAATGTTTAATGCTTACGGATTAAAAATAAATGATTAAAATTATAGAACAAGATATTATTTTTCTTAGCTATGATGAACCAAACGCTGAAAAAAATTATGCAGATTTAGTAACTAAAGTGCCTTGGGCTAAACGTGTTCACGGAGTAAAAGGCAGCGATGCGGCACACAAGGCTTGCGCTGCCTTAAGTGAAACAGAATATTTTGTTACTGTAGACGCTGACAACATTATTGATTCTAAATTTTTAGAAGTTGAAATTGACCTTGATAAATTAGGCCTTACACCTGAGCACGTATTTAGTTGGTGCGGGCGTGTACACGTAAATGGACTTATGTATGGCAATGGCGGATTAAAACTGTGGACACGTAAATTTGTAAATGAAATGCGCACACATGAAAACTCAGATCCAACTGATACTAAAGGACTAGTTGAATTTTGTTTTGACGACAAATACTATCAATTCAACGAAAACTATTCAGAAAGTTTTACCAATGCAACACCATTCCAGGCGTGGCGAGCAGGTTTTCGAGAAGGTGTAAAAATGTCGCTAGACCAAGGAGCCAAGGTTGCTGATTTATCTACAATATGGTGGCAAAATTATCATAGACTTTTAATATGGTCAACTATTGGCACAGATGTAGATAATGGTATATGGAGTGTTATTGGAGCTAGGGAAGGAGCTTATTTGACCAATTGTACAGATTGGGATTATGCTAATGTTCGAGATTTTGATTACTTAACTGACTACTGGAAAGAGAAACATCAAGGTGTCAGTGCAGATGAAAGTATGTCTTATAACAATTTCTTAGGACAAGAACTTAGAACAAAATGTAAACTAGAAATAGCAGATGTAGATCCAAATGGCAGTAAATTTTTCAAAACAGTATATAATAACAGCCCTCGTATAATAAGAAAACGCCATGTATGATATAATCTTTATCAGTTATAATGAAAAGTATGCTGACGAAAATTTCAATAATTTAAAAGAAAAGTTTCCATTAGCAAAACGTGTACATGGAGTTGAAGGTATACATCAAGCTCACATCGCGGCAGCTCGTAAAGCATTTACTAAAATGTTGTGGGTAGTAGATGCCGATGCAGTTATATTAAATGACTTCAATTTTGATTATAAAGTTCCTGAATGGGATTTAGATATAGTACACGTCTGGCGTAGCTTAAATCCCATTAATAATTTATCATATGGGTACGGTGGAGTTAAATTACTGCCAAAAAATCTTACTTTAAAAATGAATACTGATACTATAGATATGACAACTAATATCAGTAGTAAATTTAGAGCTATGGATACTATTAGTAATATTACTGCCTTCAATACAGATCCTTATAATACCTGGCGCAGTGCTTTTAGAGAATCTTGTAAATTGGCAGTAACTAACGACGAGGAATCTTTAAGTAGATTAGATGCGTGGTGTACTCTAAATGTCGATGCCAAATACGGATTTTATGCTTATCTAGGAGCATTAGCCGGACGAGATTACGGGGAAAAAAATACCTCCAATAAGGAGGCATTGAGTAAAATAAATGATTTTAATTGGCTACAAGATCGGTGGCTAATGGAAAAATCTCAGCTATCGCTTGAGCACATGCAATAGCAACTTCTTGATGTTCTTTTTGAGTACCGTTTGCACTACGCAATTCAATAAAATGTAAAAGTATATAAATAAATGTATGATTTACTTATATATAAAAACACATAAAATCACTGGTTTAAAATATTTAGGAAAAACAATAAAAGATCCCTTTAAATATAAAGGTTCTGGAACACGCTGGGTTTCTCATCTTAACAAACATGGAAATAATGTTACTACAGAAATAATAGGAACATTTGCAAATAATGAAGATTTAAAGAATTTTTCTATACCATTATCTGAAAAATTAGATATTATAAATTCTGATAAATGGGCAAACTTAAAATTAGAATCGGGGGATGGTGGCGATACATCTAAGTATATTGATTATTCTAAATTAAACAGAGGAAAGGGGCAAACATATGAGATACGATATGGAACTAAAAAAGCTCAAGAACTTAAACAATTAAGATCAAAAAAACTTTCAGATGTAAGAAGAGGCAAAACTTATGAGCAAATTCATGGTATTGAAGAAGCTAAAATATTAAAAAAGAAAAGATCCGAAGTTAGGAAAAAGCATAATCTTGGACGTATTCATACAGATTCTACTAAAGAAAAAATACGACAACAGGCTATTGGAAGAATACAATCTCGATGTTCTTGCACAATATGTAAAGAAGAAGTATCAATAAATAATCTTACAAATCACTACAAACGTCACCCATTATAGGAAATACTTTGGATATTACTTTAGCAACGGCTAACGCAATTTCCATATGCTCTTTTTGTGTTCCATTGTTTGATCTTAACTCACAGTAGTGTATCCAACTACGCAGTGTGCCATTCATGTACAAACGGCTTTCGATCAAACCCTCTGGTAATACAGCACGGGCTTGTTCTTTAGCAATACCTTTTTCAATCGCCCAATCGTATGCTTCTCTTGATTGTTTAATAACTAGTTCTTGCATACGTTCCCATTGGTAAGCTAGGAATCGATCTTCATCGTTGCCATGGACATCTAGTTCTATACTGTTTTGTCTATTTTTGGTGTCTTGTCGTCTAGCATCTCGCAATACAAACGACAAGTCTCGAGTAGGGTCAGCATATCGCTGACTGAACTCTTGGAAGCTGAAGCTTCTGTGTCTAAGGATTTGTCTGGCAATGTCTCTAGTTGTGGTAATTTCGATACAAGCGGAGACCATTTCGAGCGGACTCCAGTGCTTGTGTTTGATAAGGTATCGTATAAGTTTTTCTGATGTCTCGGTGTTAAGTTGGTTGCTAGGATTGGACACACGGGCGCAATAGGCAATGAGCTCTTGGGCGTCATCAATTCCCAATTTTGCAAATTCTTCAGTTGGTTGGCTGAAACTAAGTAATCTAACATTCATTATTTATAACTTCTTTTTCTTTAAAAATTTTTGTGTACTTGCTTCTATATCCTTGCGTACACGTTCAGAGTCTAATTTAAAATCTATGTTATCTATTCGATCTTCATAGGTTCTAAATATTTCGCTGAGGTTCTTTTCAAAGGCTGGCCAGCCATTGCGTTTAGTTTTTGCAGTGATGCGTATTTCCCAAGCCTTGCCATCTTTAAAATTAACCAAAACGGTATGGAGATACCTAAGCGGTAACACATTTAAATGTACTTCACCGAATACTTCTGGCCAATGCTCTATGACATCCTTGGGAAGAATTCTTCCCGTTTTAGTCACTATACTTTCTTCTTGGTCGGAACCAGATCCTCTGCTTTACGACGCATTTCAGCGGCTTGTTTGGCAAGTTTGTCAGCTTGACTGCGATACCATTTGGCTTCTGATTCTGGGTTGTCAAAAGTAACAGGCTGAACTTCAGGAACTATCGAAGACTCTACTTTGCCAACTTTTTTAGTTTCAATCACTGAATTATCAAGTGGTGTTGCAGTGGCTTTATCAATTTCTTTTTCTGGACTTTCTTGTAAAGCCAATTGGTCTACTGAGACGCCACGCTGTTCTGCAATCATCTGATTAAGTTCAGATAACAAGATCGAAGTTTGAACTGTTGGGGTTACTTCGATAGCATTAGTAGGTGCCTTAATCAAACGATTGTTTGCATGCAACCATGGTAACATACGTGAACCATCTGGAAATTGAGTGCGATCTAATGCTTCAGCAAGCTCATAAGAGCTTTGACCTGAACCACTTTCTACTAGATTAATAAGAGCGTCATGATAGATGTCTGGCATGTTCTCTGTTGGAACAATTAAACAGCTATATGCATCGCCAGGCAGTGTACGATAAGCTACAACACATTTTTTATTAGTAGCTTTAACACGGCCTATGTGTTTGAGTTCTTGGGCCATATTAAGCTCCTGTTGGTGCTGTCGCTGGTGCTGTTGGAGCGGCTGGCTGTTGTGGTTGTGCGGCTTGTTGTGCGGCTACAGTTTCTAAAAATGTTGTTAGTTTAGTATATGTTTGGCCAACTGCTACCATTTCGTTTGGTTTAAAAGCGCCACGTGAACTAGCAATATCAATGATTACTTTCATTGCATTTAGGTCATTAATAGTTAACTCTGTAGATGCTTGTTCTGGTGTTGCTGGATTTTGTACTGTATCTGTCATGGTATCTCCTTAATATGATTTGTACGTATATAATTATCTCGTCTGCAAATGTGGGCAGGCAATTGTGAAAAAACTTAATTCCTTTTCACTTTCAAACCCTATACGTGTAATATATACTATAGTTTTGGTATTGTCTAGGGCTATCCCTTGTCCTACATAGTATCTATTATTTAAATTCTTCTTAATCCAAGCATCGATGGATTTGACTATGTTAGGATTGTATTTGTCTAAAGTAGTATATTTAAAATGAGGGCAGGCAAACTCAACCCTCCTTAAGTCAAAATAATTTAGAGGATTGGGCTTGCCATTCTTTAAGCTCATGCTTTTTCCGTAATTGCTTCGTAATACGCATATTCTCCAAAAGGAGGAACAATCTTATCATTGCCGTGAATAATGAATACTGTATCACAGTAATCTTCATCACCCCAGCTACCCCAAGGATAACCGTCTGTGAACATGATAAATTTCTTAGGTTGAATATCATGTTCCTTCATGTATATCCAGTTGGCATCGAACTCAGTTCCGCCACCGCCCATTGGCTCGTAGTAGTCAAACTCGTCAATGTTGTAACCGTCATAACTGGCTTCATTGTAAACTCGAGTATCAAAACACCATAATTTAATTTTAAAGTCTTTGTACTCTTGCATAATGCCTTTAATTTCTGCTAAGAAATCTTTGGCTTGTTCATCGCCAATTGATCCACTCATGTCAATTGCCACGCAGATATCAATTGTGTCTTCAAATTGTGTGCCAGGAAGAATAGCACTCATGTGCCAACCTTTACGATTTGGACGCATAAATGAGTAGTCATTCTTAATAGTGCTTTGGATTTGTTGACGTAGTATTTCACGCCAATTCATCTTAGGCTCGGTTAGTTCTTTAATCATGCGTTGTACACTAGCCGGAGTATTACCTGCACCTGCGGCTTGTGCGGCCTGCATTGTAGCTTCGCGGATCTCGTCACGAATTTGTTTTAGTTCTTCTTTAGTATAACTGGGTTTACCTGTGCCATCTTTGTCGCCCCAGTCAATGTGATCATCTAATAGTTGACCTAATTGATTAAGTTCTTCTTCGTCCATTTCGTCATAAATTTTGTCATAGACTTCTTCTGCGCCCATACCGTAGTATTTGGCATCGTGAAAGATTTTAATACCTGCAATTTGATGATCACCGATGCGGTCTCGAACCAACTGTCCGTTTACACAATAGTCTGCGGCAATGTTAAAGATACGTGGGTTACGACCTTCGCGTCGTCCCATATGATCGAATACATTGTGCAAGATTTCGTGAGCAATAACAAATTCAACCTGTTTAACTGTAAGCGGTTCAAAAAATTCACGATTAAAGAAAATAGTACGACCATCTGTAGCGGCAGTACCCATCCAGTCGGAACCTTCTTCAATTTTTAAACGTGTAGCCATGTTGCCAAAGAACGGATGGCGAAGTAGTAGACCCACTCGGGCTACGATAATTTTGTCGATAATTGGATCTAAATTTGACATATTTGCTCCTGATATTTTGTACATGTATATATTATAACACCACCCGAAGGTGGTGTCAAATAGCCTTAAACCAATTTATTTCTCAGTTGCGGCGCTAATGTACTTACCAAACTTAGAATGGAACTCATCAAAACATTTGATTTCGTCTGGATCTAATGGCAATTTGTAAGTGCTCAATGCCAATTTAGTACCCATAATAACCAATTCTGTTTCAAAGTTATTCATCATAAATTCAAAGAAATGGTTAACTTGGTCATTCCAATTTTTAACATTTTTGTCACAAGAGTCTTTCAACTCGTAGCACAAGGATACAGTTAAAGAATACATGGCTGAAATTTCTTTCGAATCCATCTTTTTAACTTTACCATTCAAAATGTCTGTTGGATTAGGCATTTTGCTGGCATGTTTACGGTGAGCCATAAAACTAATAGCAAGACCTTCACCTACAGAACCTGACACCAAATCAGTTAGTGTATCTGTATCTACGTCATCATCGGTAAGCAATTCGCTTACAAAACTCCAAGAGCGTGGAGTAGCAAACGCACGTGAGCTAGACTTTGGATCAAAGTCGTACAAGCTCTTTTTAGAAAAGCTCAAAAAGCCCACAACATCTTGGTGAATCTTGTTTTCAACAGCCCATTCAAAATAGTCGTCCCAGTTAACAGTCATTTCCAAGTGAACGAAACGATTAGCCAACGGAGCAGGCATACGGAATGTAACACCTTTGTCAGTTTCGCGGTTACCTGCCGCAACTAGCACAACGTTGTCTGGCAGTTTATAAGTGCCTACACGGCGATTCAAAATAAGTTGGTATGCGGCTGCCTGTACGCTAGGAGCGGCACTGTTCATTTCGTCTAAGAACAAAATGACTTGTTTATAATTATTAGCCAATTCTTGGCTAGGCAATTCACTTGGAGGAGCCCAACGCATAGTATTATCGTTGGAGTCAAAATATGGAATACCTTTAATATCAGTAGGTTCCCAAAGACTCAAACGAACGTCAATCACATGAGCATCTAGCTCGGTACCAAGTTGCTTGATAATGTCTGACTTGCCAATACCTGGAGGACCCCAAAGGAAAATTGGACGCTGATTTTTAAAAGCCTTGCGTAGAGACTTTTTAGCACCGCTAGGGCCTACAGTGCGACTGACGATTTCTGCCATTTTGTTTCCTATCTTAGTTAAAAAAATTGTTGTTACGAATAACGCTGTCTATGCATGTATTATACGCTAGACCGGCCACTATGTCAACGAGTTTCTTAACTTTTTTCTGTGTCTTTAGCCAATTCTTTTTCACGTTCATTCATGGCTTTAATCAAACCAAATTTGCGAATATCGTCAGAAAACAACATTAGCTCAAAACTCTTGCGTTCGGAAAAAACAGTTATTGACATTGGAGTAAGATAGTACGGGCAATCTACATATCTTTCCAAAAATATGATAGTTTGTGGACTAAGCTCAATTGGTTCAGTAAATGGAATTTCGTATTCTCTAAGTTCCAATTCTTTTACCAAAAACTCATATCCATCATCGCTTAATCTAAAATTGGTTTGTTTACCTGCACGAGTACTTTGCCACCATTTACGACCAAACATTTTGACATTTATATTGTCAGTACTCTTACCCCATTGTTGTAAGAATATTTTGGTTAATGTGTCTCGGGTTATCATTTTATAATAGTGCCTTGAGTTAACATAACAACTTGGAAATCTTCAGTTCCAAATGTTAAATTTAACTTTTTAGCAAGATTGTGAGCATGCCCTGGATTACTAAATGATACTTTTTTATATTTAGGTCCAGGGTAGCTAGTTAAACTATTAAATGATTTTAGATTAAACGGCTCATTCTTGTAGAATACAGCCCAGATAGCCTCGGCTTCCAAAACTTGTTCAGATTTATAAGTTTTTTTGTTAGTATGCTCTAACAATACTTTTGGCTTTGGTCTCGACATTTGCGTATCCTCAAATTATATACGCATATATTTATCTTTATTTGTCGCTAAAACCACCACCGTCCATGGTTATAGAAATAACTTCTGTATCAACACCTTTTTTAAGTGCATTAAACATAGTCTCGTAATCTTGATTAATCTTATCTAACAATTCAGCAAGGGCTAAATTAAGTAGCCTTGCTTGTTGAATTGATAATTTTACTTCTTTACTTTGACTTAGTTCTGCGGCTCTGACACTTTGAATAAACTGCGTTATTGGTGTTAGATTAATCTGATTTGACATTGGCTAATACCTGTTTCATTTCAAATTCAGTTTTAAAAGGACCTTTGTATTCATTACGTTCTAATGTAATAACCTTAGGACAGAATGATTTAACCCACCCTTTATTAAACTTGATGGTGTAATAACCAGCGCAATATAAACTTTTACTTGCATTACTTTTGGTAAACAATGGCAGTCGATTTCTTACATCGTACATAGCATTGTATGGTTTTACACTAGTTGGATAACCGTGGCATTCATTTGGTTCAGCTTGTGTAACTTTAATCTTATTATTAGTTAGAAAAAAGCCTTCTCCAAATTGCTTGGTTAGATCTTGTTTTCGATTGAACATTAGTTCACCGTTAGTACTTGATAGTACAAATTTGTTGTTTTCTTTCTTGTGTAGTGTTGCGATCTTAGAACCATCTTGTTCTACAATCCAAAACTTACCATCCACAATTGGCTTGGCGTGTATTTCGGTCATGTTTTTCTCCTTAGTATTATTCTACCCCGAAGGCGTTGGAATAATATATGTATTTATTCCTCGACAAAGTCAATAACATTGCCATCGGCATCTGCACAGATAATACGCACAGTATCGCCATCTTCGTTTTTAATTTCAATTGGTCCCCAAATCCACCACTCTGTATCACCCTGCATCCAAGGATCATCTTCGCGTTCTTCTAATTCATAAGGACTGTTGTCGTCGATAAACTCTTGAATTTCTTCTTCCTCTTCTTCTGTAAGGCCCTCGAATTCAACGTCATACCAGCAACCACCGTCAAACATTTCTACAAGTTCAACACTTTCAATATTGTTAACTTCACAGTCTAACATATTGATGCTGTCTTTCTTGCCATCACCACCGGGCACTTCTACGAATTCAAATTCTGGAGGATTATCATCTGTAGTTTCTACAGTCCACTCGCCATAACGGAAACCGTTAGTAATGGTAACTTTACCATCACCATTTCTTTGATTGTATGTTTCAACTTCTTGACAAGATTTTTTATAATATGTACTAACGGTCCATGTGGCCATGTTGTTCTCCTTAGTTATCTAGATACATGGTAGTCCACTCTTGAACTACAGCCAACATATCATTGTCTGTATTACAGAGGATCTTAGCGGTCTTCCATTCGTTGTCGTCGTCACGCCCGCCTACTTCAACCATGTATCCGTTGTCATAACGATTAATAGTGATTGATTCGTTTACTTTTGCTAGTTTAGTTAGATATGCCATTTAGTTCTCCTTGATATTTGGCTTGAAACGGTTCTGCATATTGCTGAATATTATCAGCTATCTTTTTCATATCCCATGCGTTGCAGAATTTGAGCATACGGATACCAACTTGGCTAACATCCTTAGGGACTGCGTTAGCCTTAATTGTTTCTTTAATTTTAACTTTAATATCGTCTGGTTGTGCTGTTAAATCGCACAACTGAACATTACGTTGGTAATCTTCTAAGACTCTGTGTTCTTGTCCATTATGGTCAACCCACCTCTGAAGCATGAGATTGTTCCATGCAAATCCTTTGGCTTTACGGTCTTCGAACGCTTCAAGTAAACCAACTTTGTTTTTAGAACCTTTAGTACGCACACCTGGATACGCCGAGAAGACATTATCACTGGTATCACCACGCATACATTTCTCGAATAGCATCCA